>JABAOH010038599.1_pt1 | contig 53098 bp, 52 predicted proteins | sample 7062181 | NCBI WGS metagenome assembly JABAOH01 (sample SAMN14538630, study PRJNA623070) | marine sediment metagenome | biome: marine biome [ENVO:00000428]; feature: marine pelagic biome [ENVO:01000023]; material: deep marine sediment [ENVO:00002113]; isolation source: pool of 5 deep marine... | reverse complement strand
AGGGCGCCGGCGACATCCGCCGAACCGTCGGTGGAGCCGTCGTCGACGACGATCACCTCGGCGATGGCACCGCCGCGCAGGCCCAGCAGCGGCGGCAGGGTCTGCTCTAGATACTGCCGCCCGTCGAGCACGGGCATGACCACGCTGATCATCGTCGCAGATCCCGCGCGGGTGGAGAGGGACGCGGCCGCATCGAGGACCCCTCCAGCAACGGGCCTTCGACGATCACTCGGGCATGTCGAATGGCGCCCGGACGTGAGGCAAAAAAAGACCCGCCGGCGAGGCGGGTCGGAGGTGGGACCTTATCGGTCGCATCGATCGGGTCTGAATTCGTGACTCGCAGTGTGCCGATGCGCGCACGCGGGCGCAATACGGAAAATCCTGATTCGCCGCGGGCGACGGCGCCGGAAAGCGCTCCTCGCGCGCTTGGCCCGGGCGTGCTGGAAGTTTTGCCCCCGTGATGGTGCAATGGCGCTCGGGCTTCACGAAGACTCGCCATGGACCTTGCGGGGATCATCCAGCTGATAGGCATCTTCGGCGCGGCCGCCTGCCTCACGGGCGGCGTGCGCCTCGTGCGTGAGACGAGGCATGAGCGCGGCTGGATACGCGCGGCGCCCTGGGTGCTCATCGGTTGTGCCCTCGTCGTCGTGGCCGTGCTGCTGCTGGCACGGCGCGGAGGCGCGCTGTGAGCGTTCTTGAACAGGACACTCGAGAACCGCATCGTTGATCCCGTCAAGCCTGCGGCGACGGGCCCAGGGCGAGCTTCTCGATTTCCGCCAGTGCGAAACGGGCGATGCGCACGCCCGTGCGGTTGACCGGGTCGGCGAACTCGCCACGGCCCTGCTCGAGCGCCGCACGCGCGGCCCCGAGGGCGGCGATCACCAGCGCGTTGAGTTCACGCTGGCGTTGGCGCGGCAGCGGCCGCACGCCCCACAGCCAGCGACTGACGACGGCGCGATCGACCCCCAGCGCACCGGCGACGGTCTGGGAATCCACACCCAGCAACTGGGTGAGGACCCACAGATCGACCGAGCTGCCCCGGGGCTTGCCGAACCACGACAGCACGGAGCGTGCCGCCTCTTCCTGGACACAGTTTCTGCTTATTGCGGGCATGACTCACTCCAATTGCGGCAAGACATCGACGCGTCCGGATTCGTCGCTCTTCTCGAGAAGATATGTGCGACCCTGGTCGCGTGCCTCCAGCACGACCCGGTATCCCGGCCACGGGTTCAAGGCGATCTCTCCCCGCGAGCCCGGGCCGCCCTGGTGAACGAGACGGATCACGGCCCTGTCGCCGAGCGCAAGCCCCGACCACAGCGGACCGTCATCGTCGATACGGGGGTAGCGGACGTTCAGCACCCGGCCGTCGTCGAGGAAGTCGCGATAAGCCAGCATCTCGTCGTAGACGGCAAGGGCGTCGACCACATCGGCGACGGCCATGGCCTCGTCGCCGGCTCTCACCGGATTGAACACCTCCATGGCGTCGACGCCGCGCAGCCAGATATGGCGCAGTGCTTCGCGATACCGCCCCCGGCTCATCACGGGTGTCGGCTCTGGGTGGTCCCGCACCCAACGCCCCACCCATACCACGGCGCCCAGGTAAGGCATCAGCTGCTGTCGATTGAGGGCATCCGCGGACACCTGGCGCAGCATCACGTGCATGTAGACGCGGTCCACGCCGGCCTGATCTAGGGCGCCCAGTCCGGCGCGGTTCGCCCGAAACGCGCTGTCGATCGCGTAGGCGACGGGATTGGTGTGGCTGAACAGCGTCGGCCCCGAAGCCGGATGCGGACGGTTCGTCCAGTCCAGCACCGGGTGCTCGGGCGTGGATATCGCGTACACCCAATTGGTCACGGCCGCCCGCGGGAACACCTCCCGCACGGGCGCGGCGACGTAGGCGGACAGTAGCTGCAGCCACAGCTGGCGGCGATAACGCCTGAACGCCGAGGCATCGCTCATCGCCTGCGCCGGCACGGTGAGGCGTGCCGCCGTCGAGTGCACGGCCGCGGCGTAGCTCGCCATACTCGGCTCGCCCTCGTAATCCAGCCATACGGCGTCCACCGTCACGCCGGCGTGCTTGTAGCGTTTCAGCGTCCGGCGGATGTGCTCCGCGGCCACGGCCCAGCCGCTGAAATGCGCCGGCGAGGGCAGCGCGCGCCACGCCTCCGGCACGCGGGCTTCCTCGGCGTAGCGGTGCCGCCACGGCTCCCCCGGCGGAGCCAGGTCGTAAGGCCACACGCCGCTGCGACCCTCCATCATGATCACGGGGGCGCCGGCGGCCTGCAGGGCCTGCGCCGTCTCGATCAACTCCCCGTCCACGCGCACGTGCTGCACGACGCCGCGTGCGAGCATCGTGTCGACGACGTCTCGCGGCTGCGGCTCGAAGCCGATGCCTTCCCACAGGATCAGCGGCCAGCGCTCACCGCGCTCGTGCCGCAGCGGAGGCCGGCGGGCGATGACCTCAAGCCAGTCGATGCCGGCCGTCGCCTCGGCGGAGGCCGGCGTGGGCGCGGCACCGCCGGCCACGACCAGCGCGAACAGCACGGCGCCCAGCACCCCGACGCCGCCTCGGACGCGCCCAACGGCCTCTTGCACGGCAACGGGCACGGTGCGCGCCCCGACCGCCAGCGAGTCTCGCGCAACCTGTGGCCCGTCATCAAGCCGTGGCGCGAAACCGAATGCCGCGCTCTGTGCCCGTCGACCCGACGCCGCCACCGCAACCCGCCGGCGCTCAGTGCACCGTGACCAGGGGCGCGAAACGCACCGGCAGAATTTCCCGTGTCGACACACGGCCGTCCGCACGCTTTTCCACCACAACCAGCTGCTGCGCATCCTCGATTCCCGTCGGCAGCACCATCCTGCCCCCGGGTCGCAGCTGCTCGAGCAGGGCCACAGGGATGAGCTCGGGGGCGGCGGCCACCAGAATCTTGTCGAAAGGCGCCTGCTCCGACCAGCCGTGAGAGCCGTCGCCCGCTCGCGTGACGACCCGGCCGTAGCCGAGTCGGTCGAGGCGAGCACGTGCGTCGGTGGCGAGCTCCTCGATGATCTCGACGCTGTACACCTCGCCCGCCAGCTCGCTCAGAATGGCCGCCTGATAGCCGAGGCCCGTGCCGACCTCGAGCACCCGGTCCTCGTGCCTGAGCGCGAGCAGGTCGGTCATGAGTGCCACGATGAAGGGCTGCGAGATGGTCTTGCCGTGGCCGATGGGCAGCGGCTGGTTGGCGTAGGCATAGGGGCGCATCTGCGCGGGCACGAACTCGTGGCGCGCAACCCGCGCCATGGCGTCGAGCACCCGCTGATCGAGCCGCGCCCGGCCCGTCTGCGCCGCGGCCAGCTCGGCGTGGGCAGCGACGATCTGCACCATCGTCTCGCGCAACCGCGTCGGCGAATCCTCGGGCATGGCAAGCATTATGCCCACGAACCCGCAGCTCACCAAGCAAGCGGTGCCGGCGTCGCCCGGCTCTACTCGAAAAGCCGTGTGATCTCGTCGCGCGCAAACCGCGGCAGCGCCACGGTATCGCCCGACGCACGACGCAGCCGCAGCCCGCCACTGGCCGGCCGCACCCTGCCGATGACGCTGGCGGCAACGCCGTGGGCGGACAGGTGCTCCACCATGGCCTGCGCCTGCGTGTGCGCCGCGGCGATCAACAGGGCGCCCGAAGCGATGAGTCCGAGCGGATCCAGGTCGAAATGGCGACACAGCGTCGCGCACTCCGGCAACACGGGAACGGCGGCCTCCTCGACAAGCAGGCCCACGCCCGCGGCTTGGGCCAGCTCAAGCAAGCCCGTGGCCAGTCCGCCTTCGGTCGGGTCGTGCAGAGCGTGGACGCCCCCCACCGCCGCGGCGAGGCGCGCATCGGCAACCACGCTGATGCCGGGTCGGCGCAGGAATGCCGCGCCGCGGGCGATCGCATCGGGGCCGAGAACTCCGCGCAGAGACTCTTTTCTCTCGCGGCAGATGACAGCGGTTGCCTCCACGGCGATGCCCTTGGTGAGAATGAGCGCGTCGCCCACACGGGCCCCCGCCGATGTGACGTAGTGGCCGTGCTCCACCTCCCCGAGCATCTGCCCGATGACGATGGGCCGCTCGAGCCCATGAGTGATCTCGGTGTGACCGCCGCACAGCGTCACCGACAACTCCGTGCATGCCTCGGCGAGCTGGGCAAAGATCGCCTCGGCCAGTGCCGCCGTGGTGTCGCGTTCGGGCAACAGCAGCGTCGCCAGAAACCATTTGGGTGTCGCCCCGCAGCAAGCGATGTCGTTGGCGTTCACGTGCACGGCGTAGTAGCCGATGTCGTCGGTGGCGAAGGTAACCGGGTCGGTCTTGGCTACCAGACACCGATCTCCCATGTCGATAATGGCGGCGTCCTCGCCCACGGCCGCCCCGACCAACACACGGGGATCGCCGTGGGTATAGCGTGCCAGGAGACGCTCCAGGAGTGCATTGGGCAGCTTGCCGATGGGAATACGGCTCACCGGCGATCGGCCTCGCAGATCATCGGCGGCAGGCGCCGCTCTGCCGTCCACGCCGCCGTCGTTTGACGCAGGTCAACGTCGCCCATCGCTACGCAAACGACAATGCCCGTCCGACCGCGGCGAGAAGCGTCGATGAGTCCGTCGCCACCGAAGTCTGCGCACCAAGCGCCGCGCACCGCCGAGGAGGCGGAGCGCCCCGGCGAAATCGCGCTGCGCCTGCACGCGCGCTACCGCGGCAAGATCCAGACGCTTCCCAGGTGTCCGATACGCGGTCTCGAGGACCTGGCAATCTGGTACACGCCTGGCGTCGCGGCACCGTCGCGGGCCATCGCCGCGAATCCCGACCTCGTCTACGAGCACACCAACAAGGGCAACACCGTCGCCGTCGTCAGCGACGGCTCCCGGGTGCTCGGTCTCGGTGACATCGGTCCCGAGGCAGCCATGCCGGTGATGGAGGGCAAGGCCCTGCTGTTCAAGTATCTCGGCGGGGTCGACGCGGTGCCGCTGTGCCTGAATGCGCAGACGCCGCTCGACGTCGTGCGCGCGGTGCGCCTGCTCGAGCCATCCTTCGGCGGCATCAACCTCGAGGACATCTCCCAGCCGGCCTGTTTTCGCATCCTCGAGGAACTGCGTGGCGACGGCGGTATTCCCGTGTGGCACGACGACCAGCAGGGCTCGGCTACGGTGCTGTTGGCCGCGCTCATCAACGCCCTCGCGTTGGTCGGCAAGCACACGCGGTCGGTGCGTATCGCTCTGATCGGCATGGGGGCGGCGAACGTCGCCGCATACCGCCTGCTCAAGGCCTACGGCGTCGACCCCGCGGGCATCATCGCTTGCGATCGCAAAGGCACACTGCACCGCCGGCGCCGCGACATCGAGCGCCAACGTGACGTCTTTCGCGAGAAGTGGCAGGTGTGTGAGGAAACCAACCCCGGCGGCGTCGCCGGCGGCGTCGCCGAAGCGCTGCGGGGCGCCGACGTCGCGGTGGCGTTTTCCGCACCCGAGCCCGGCCTCATCAGCGCCGACGCCGTGCGGGGGATGGCCCGCGACGCGGTCGTCTTTGCCTGCGCCAATCCGCGCCCGGAGATCTGGCCGTGGGACGCCCAGGCGGCGGGGGCCGCGATCGTCGCCACCGGCCGCGGCGACTTTCCCAACCAGCTCAACAACTCGTTGTGCTTCCCGGGCATGTTCCGCGGCGTGCTGGACGTGCGTGCGCGCTCGGTGAGCGACGCCATGGCCCTCGCCGTGGCGCGCGCGTTGGCCGAGTTCGCGGTGGAACGCGGGCTCGAGACCGAACGGCTGCTGCCGCGCATGGACGAGTGGGAGGTTCACGCCCGCGTCGCCGCCGCGGCCGGCGAGGCGGCCGCGGCCGACAATCTGGCAGACAACCCCATGAGCCGTGCGGCGCTGCTCGAGCGGGCGCGCTGGATGGCCGCCTCGGCACGCCGGGCCAGCGATGCCCTGGCGCGGACAGGAACGTTCAACGACGCCACCCCGTGACGCTGCGCGCGGCACTCACACCCGTCGGGTTCGTCAAGCGCCGAACAGACCGGCATGCTGGCTGCGCAGCCGGTTCTTCTCCACCTTGCCCATGGCGTTGCGCGGCAGCTCGTCGACGATGATCACGGCCTTCGGCACCTTGTAGGCGGCCAGGTTCTGCTTGAGCCGCGCGATGACATCTTCCGGCACCAGGCTGGCTGTTGCGCCGGGCTCCGCGACGAGCGCCGCCACCACGCCCTCGCCGAAGTCCGGGTGGGCGACGCCGAACACCGCCGACTCCCGCACCTGCTCGATCTCGTCGATTCTCTGCTCCACCTCTTTGGGGTATACGTTGAAACCCCCGGAGATGATCATGTCCTTGGAACGACTGACGATGGTGACGTAACCCGCCGAGTCGATTGTTCCCAGGTCACCGGTGCGAAAGAAACCGTCGTCGCGAAATTCCTCCCGCGTCTTCTCCGGCTGGCGCCAGTAGCCTTTGAACACGTTGGGTCCGCGCACCTCGATCTCTCCCACCTCACCGGGCGGCAGCGCGGCCGCGTCGGCGCCGCAAACGCGAATCTCGACACCCGGCAGGGCCTGACCGACCGTACCGGGGCGGCGCTGACCGTGCAGGGGGTTGGACGAGTTCATGCCGGTCTCCGTCATGCCGTAACGCTCGAGGATGGCGTGCCCCGTGCGCTCGCGAAACGCCTCCCACGTCTCCGCCCGCAGCGGCGCCGACCCCGACACGAACAAACGCATGTTGCGACAGGTCTCGGCTGTGAAATCCGGACGGGCGAGCAGCCGCGTGTAGTAGGTAGGCACGCCCATCATCACGCTTGCCCTGGGGAGCAGATGCGTAACCTCCTGCGCGTCGAATCGCGGCAGGAAGAGCATGCCGGTGCCGTTCAGCAGCACGCAGTGGATGGCCACGAAAAGCCCGTGAGTGTGAAAGATCGGCAAAGCGTGGAGCAGCGTGTCCTGCGGCGTGAAGCCCCAGGAGGCGTGCAGGACCTTCGCGTTCGAACCCAGATTGGCGTGGGTGAGCATCGCGCCCTTCGGGCGGCCGGTCGTGCCGCTCGTGTACAGAAGCGCCGCCAGGGAATCGTCGCCCACATCGGCGATGTCCGGGTGAGGTGTTGCGGCAGCGGCCGCCGCCGCAAAAGAGCCGGCGCCCTCGCCGTCCAGTGTCAGCAGCCGTGATGACGGGCTCGACGGGGCTGCGGCGTCCAGGGGCGATTGCGGCGCGCACACGATCAGCCGCGGCTCGGCGTCCGCGACGAAGTAGTCGAGCTCTGCCTTCTTGTAGCCGGTGTTCAGCGGAACGAAGACGGCTCCCGCGCGCAGGCACGCCAGATACAGGAACACGGCCTGCGGCGACTTCTCCACCTGCACGAGAACGCGATCGCCGAGGCCGACGCCCTGCGCCGACAAGACACCGGCGTAGCGCGCGCTGTGCCGCTCGAGATCGTCGTAGGAGAAACGCCCGCCGTCGCCCTCTTCAATGAAGAGCGTGTCACGTCGCGGCGGAAAACGTTCCCGGAACAGTCGATACAGGTTCATGACGGGGCGAAGTATACCCGAGTCGTCGCCACGCCATGCCGCGCGAGCACGTTCTTCGTAAGCCGCGCCAGCCCGGCGCCGCAGCCGTGCCCTGCGCACGGGGCAAGGGCGCAGGACAGACCCGGGCCCGCGGCGGTATCATGCCAGGCACAATGATGGAGGCGTAGCCATGGCGAGAGAAAAAGGCGGCACCGTGCTCTATTGCAGTCGCTGCCGGCGCAACTCACCGTGCAGGCGCGTGCCCGACCACGAGTGGAACAGGGAACGGATTTCCGAGAAGAGCGACGTGTTCGGGTCGTGCTATTCCGCGGGCCATCCCGAGATTCACTACTACCGCCGGCCACGGCAGTGCCTGGAGTGCGGCCATCGGTTCATCACGGTGGAGCTCGGCGAAGATTATCTCGCCGAGCTGACGCGCTACCGGACCCGCCTCAACGAACTGCAGCCGCTGCTGCAAAGGCTGCAGCGCCTGGGGGAGGAGCTCGACCCGCAGCATCGGCCGAAGCGCTGACGCCCGCCCGTGCGCAACACCATGCGTCGCGACAGCGAATCACGGCTCAAACGCGTAGGCCGCCACCGCCGCCTCGTCCCACGCAATGCCAGTGCCCGGCGCCTCCGGTACCGGCACGCGCCCGGCCTCCACCCGCAGCGGCTCCGCGAGAATCGGCGCGGCCCAGTCGACGTATTCGAGCCAGTGGCTCGTCGGTGTCACCGAGAGCAGATGGCAGGATACTTCCGGGAACAAATGTGAGGAGACCTCCATGCCGGCGTTGTCCGCCAGCGCCGCGGCACGCAGCCAGCCGGTGACGCCGCCGATGCGCATGACGTCGAACATGAGCAGGTCCGATGCCTGCGCCGCGATGGCATCGGCGGCCATGGAAGGGCCGTAGAGGTTCTCGCCCGTCTGGATCGGCGTCGCCACCTCGCGCGCCACCCGTGCGCTGCCCGCGAAGTCGTCGTAAACGATCGGCTCCTCGATCCAATACACCCCCTCGCCGTCGAGCTGGCGCCCGCGCTCGATGGCTTGCGACACGCTCAGGCACTGGTTGTAGTCGACGGGCACGAGAACGTCGTCGCCCACGGCTTTTCTCACGGCACGAACGACGTCAAGGTCGTCGCCTGCCCGTGGACGTCCCAGGCGCAGCTTGACGGCCTCGAAGCCGTCGGCATCGATGAGTTGCTGGGCCTCCTCGGCCGCGGCCTGTGCCCCGATCAAGCCGAGCCCGTTGCTGTTGTATGCTCTCACCGACTCCACCCCACCGCCAAGCAGAGCCGCCAGCGGCAATCCCGCCGCGCGCGCGAGTGCATCCCAGCAGGCGCAGTCGAAAGCCGACAGCGCCGTTGCCGTCAGGCCCTGATGGCCCATCAGGGTCAGCGCCTTGCGCACGCGGTGCCACAGCCTCACCGGCGCGACGCGCTCACCCTGCACGAGTTCGGCGATGTCCCGCAGCAGCGCGGCGATGTGAGCGCAGCCGCGTCGCGAGTAGCCGAACACGTACGTGTGGCCGCTGACGCCCTCCTCGCAGTGAATGTCGAGCAATACCAGCGGGACCCGGTCGATGGTCACGATGCGGGTGACCAGCGGCCGGGCCACGGGTACCGCGACGGTGCGCGCGACGATCTTGCGCAGTGTCAGGCGCGGCGCGGCGGGCGCCTCACCTGCACCGCCGCTGAGCGTTGGCATCAGCCCCGTGACTGCCCGAGTCGCCGCGCGCGGCGCGCTAGGCAATTACGCTGCGCGGTTCTTGATGAGGTCGTCGACCACCGCCGGCTCGGCCAGTGTCGACGTATCACCCAGCGCGTCCAGCTCATTGGCAGCGATCTTGCGCAGGATGCGACGCATGATCTTGCCCGAGCGTGTCTTCGGCAGCCCCGGCGCCCACTGAATCACGTCGGGCGTGGCGATGGGGCCGATCTCCTCGCGCACCAGTTTCACCAGCTCCTTTCGAAGCTCCTCGCTCGGAGCCGTGCCCGCCATGAGCGTCACGTAGGCATAGATGCCCTGGCCCTTGATGTCGTGCGGATAGCCCACCACGGCGGCCTCGGCGACCGCGTCGTGCAGCACCAGCGCGCTCTCCACTTCCGCGGTCCCCATGCGGTGGCCGGACACGTTGATGACGTCATCCACACGACCCGTGATCCAGTAGTAACCGTCCTCGTCGCGGCGTGCGCCATCGCCGGTCGTGTAATAGCCGGGATACATCTTGAAGTAGGTATCGATGAAGCGCTGGTGATCGCCATACACCGTGCGCATCTGGCCCGGCCACGGGCGACAGATCACGAGGTTGCCCGCCGCCGCGCCCTCGAGTTCGTGGCCGTCGGCATCGAGCAGCGCGGGAACCACACCGAAAAAGGGCCGCGTCGCCGAGCCGGGCTTGAGGCGCGTGGCGCCGGGCAGCGGCGTGATCAGGATGCCGCCGGTCTCGGTCTGCCACCAGGTGTCGACGATCGGGCAACGTGCATCGCCGACCACGCGGTAGTACCACTCCCAGGCCTCCGGATTGATGGGCTCGCCCACCGTACCGAGTACACGTAGACTCGTGCGGCTGCAGCGTTTGACGAAGTCGTCGCCCTGCCCCATGAGCGCGCGGATCGCCGTGGGGGCGGTGTAGAAGATATTCACCTCGTGCTTGTCCACCACCTGCCAGAAGCGGCTCGCGTCGGGATAGGTGGGCACGCCTTCGAACATCATCGTCGTGGCGCCGTTGGCGAGCGGCCCGTAGACGATGTAGGAGTGTCCGGTCACCCAGCCGACATCCGCGGTGCACCAGTAGATCTCGCCGTCACGGTAGTCGAAGACGTACTTGTGGGTAATGGCCGTGTAGAGCTGATAACCGCCGGTAGTGTGCAGCACCCCTTTCGGCTTACCCGTGGAGCCGGAGGTGTAGAGAATGAACAGCGGATCCTCCGCGTCCATCTCCTCGGCGGGGCAGTCGCTCGAGGCGGCGGCCATGGCCTCGTGGTACCACACGTCACGCCCGCTGTGCGTGGGGACGTCGCCGCCGGTGCGTCGCACGACCACCGTGGTATGCACGTTGGGACAGTGTTCGAGCGCTTTCTCCACATTCGCTTTGAGCGGTACGTTGCGCCCGCCACGCGGGCCCTCGTCGGCGGTGATGACGACGCGGCAATCCGAGTCGAGAACACGGTCCTTGAGCGACTCCGGCGAAAAGCCGCCGAAGACCACGGAGTGGACGGCACCGATGCGCGCACAGGCGAGCATGGCCACGGCGGCCTCGGGGATCATCGGCATGTAGATGGAGACCCGGTCGCCCTTCTCGACGCCGCGTGACTTGAGCACGTTGGCAAACTTGCACACTTCCGCATGCAGCTCGCGGTACGTAATGCTGCGATCCACCTGGGGGTCGTCCCCTTCCCAGAGAATCGCGACCTGCTCGCCCCGGCTGTCGAGGTGCCGGTCGAGGCAGTTATATGCCACGTTCAGCCGCGCGCCCTCGAACCAGCTGATACGCGCGCTGTGAAAATCGTAGTCCATGACGCGATCCCAGGGCTTGAACCAGGTCACGAACCGCTCCGCCTGCTCGGCCCAGAAACCTTCCGGGTCGTCCACCGAACGCTGGTACATGGCCTGATACTGAGGGTCGTTGACGTGGGCGCTGGCGGCGATCTCGGCCGGAACGTCGTAAATCTTCTCTGCGGACATCGGTTTGCTCTCCATCTGCTCTGCAGGCACTATGCCCGATTCTTCAATCATACCCGAGGCCAAGTCAATCGAGACCCGATTCCCGAGCGGGCGGCCCCCGCGCACCCCGATCCGGCGCGGCCCTCCGCGCGGCCGTGGACTTTGACCGATTCCACCGCGATACGGTAAAAACACGGCATGAAGCACACGCTGACTCTGATGGGGGTCCTGGGCGCGTCGTGGCTGCTGCTCTCGGGGATGACGCAGCCTCTGCTGCTCGGGCTCGGCGTCGTGTCGTGCCTGTTCGTGCTCTACATCGCCCGCCGCATGGACCTGATAGACCACGAGGGGCAGCCGATCCATCTGCACGCGTGGCGACTGCTGCGATACTGGCTCTGGCTCGCCGTCGAGGTCGTCAAGTCGAACTGGGAGGTCGCGCGCTGCATCCTGCATCCGAAGCTGCCGATCAGTCCTGCGCTGTTCCACGTGCCGGCCGATCAGCTGAGCGCCGTCGGCAAGGTCATCTACGCGAACTCCATCACCCTGACCCCCGGGACCGTCTCGATCAACGTGGAGGCAACACGCATCGAAGTGCACGCGCTTACGCGCAGCGGTGCCGCCACGCTGCAGCAGGGCGACATGCACCGGCGCGTCCTGGCGCTGGAGCTGCCGGCTGCAACAGGTCGCCGGACGTGATGTATATCGCGGCCACCGCCGCCATACTGGTGACCATGGTGCTGGCGCTGACGCGCGCCTTTCTGGGCCCGACCGTCTACGACCGCATCCTGGCGCTGAACGGTTTCGGCACCAAGACGGTTCTGATGATCGCGGTGTACGGCTTTCTGACCGAACGTCCGGACTTCCTCGACATCGCGATCGTTTACGCGCTGATCAACTTCATCGGCACGATCGCCGTGCTCAAATTCTTCGAGTACGGCGATCTCGGCGTCGGCAGCCGGCGTTCGCGCGGCGAGGACTCGTGACGGACCTGCTGCTCGGCGTCGTCGGCTGGCTGTGCGTGCTCAGCGGCGGCTTCTTCACGGTCACCGGCGGCATCGGGTTGCTGCGGCTGCCCGACTTCTTCACCCGTATACACGCCGCGAGCATGACGGAATCCCTGGGCGCCGCGCTGATTCTGCTCGGGCTGATGACCCAGGCCGGTGCGACCCTGACGACCGTCAAGCTGCTGCTGATCCTGGTCTTCACGGTGTTCACGAGCCCCACGGCGACCCACGCTCTGGCCAAGGCGGCCTTGCACGGACAACTGCAGCCGCTCACCCACCACGACCGCGGACCGGAAGGGCCGTGAGCCAACTGATCGATTTCTTCCTGCTCGCGTTCCTCGCCGCAACCGCGATCGCCGTGGTGCGGATGCGCAGCCTGTTCGCGGCAGCCATGCTGTTCGGCATCTACAGCCTGCTCTCGGCGGCGCTGTTCGTCGTGCTCGACGCCGTGGACGTGGCCTTCACCGAGGCCGCCGTGGGCGCCGGCATCTCCACCATCCTGATGCTCGGCACGCTGTCGCTCACCGGCACCAAGCTCGAGGCGTCGGCGACACGCCGGGTGTCGTCGCTGGTGACCGTGGCCGCGGTGGGCGCGCTGCTGATCTACGGCACCGTCGACATGCCCGAGTTCGGCGACCCCAGCGCGCCGGCTCACGTCCACGTCGCGCCACGCTACATAACCGAGTCGCCCACCGAGATCGGCATTCCGAACATCGTCACGTCGGTGCTGGCCAGCTACCGGGGCTACGACACTCTGGGCGAGGTGACGGTCATCTTCACTGCGGGCATCGGCGTGCTGTCGCTGCTCGGGCGGCGCACCCGCCGGCGCCACGCCGACGGCTCGCAGAGAACCTGAGCGGTGGAACACCACCTTGTCCTGCGGATCATCGCGAAGCTGCTGGTGCCGCTGATGCTGCTGTTCGCCCTCTACGTCCAGTTCCACGGCGACTTCGGTCCCGGCGGCGGCTTCCAGGCGGGCGTGATCTTCGGCGCCGGCTTCATTCTCTACGCATTGGTCTTCGGCATCGAGACCGCGCGCCGCGTGGCTCCGTTGCGGCTCATGCGCCAGCTTGCCGCGGGCGGCTTGCTGCTCTACGCACTGGTGGGTGTCGCCGGGCTGCTGCGGGGAGGCAACTACCTCGAATACGGCGTGCTGTCCGAAGACGCGGTCGCCGGTCAGCACCTCGGCATCATCATCATCGAGCTCGGCGTCGGGATCACGGTGGCTTCCGTCATGATCGGCCTGTTCTACGCCTTCGCCGGCTACGCGCCGGACGCCGCAGGGAACGACGAGGGCGGGGGCGAAGGATGATCGGACTGTACAACTACTGGGTCGTCATTGCGCTGATGATGTCAGGATTCTACGTCGTGCTGGCAACCCCCAACTTCGTGAAGAAGATGATCGGCCTGAACCTGTTTCAGACGTCGGTCTTCATCCTCTACATCACGATGGGCAAGGTCGCCGGCGGAACGGCCCCGATCATCGAGGAAACCGGCGGGCCCTATTCAAACCCACTTCCGCACGTCCTCATTCTCACGGCCATCGTCGTCGGCGTCGCGACCACCGCGCTCGGGCTCGCACTGATCGTGCGCATTCACAAGGCTTACGGCTCGATCGACGAAGAAGAGATTCGCCGCCAGGACCACGAGCCGACGTGATCACCGAGCACTTCCCCGCCCTGCAGGTCGTCATACCCCTGCTGGCCGCACCCGCCTGTGTGCTGCTGCACCGGGCCGAGCGCTGCTGGTTGCTGGCCATGCTGGTCGGCGTTCTCAGCCTGGCCATATCGGTGGCGCTGCTGGTCGAGGTCCAGCTGAGCGGAACCATCTCCTACGCCCTAGGAGGGTGGGCGGCGCCCTGGGGCATCGAGTACCGCGTCGACCTCGTCAACGCGTTCGTGCTGCTAATCGTGTCGGGCATCAACCTGGTCGCACTGCCGTTCGCCCGGCTCAGCGCGGCCCGCGAGATCGAGGCACAGCGGCTGTATCTGTTCTATACCGCCTGGCTGCTCTGCCTGACCGGGCTGCTCGGCATCACGATCACCGGTGACGCGTTCAACGTGTTCGTGTTTCTCGAGATCTCATCGCTGGCCACGTACATATTGATCAGCCTCGGCCGAGATCGCCGCGGCCTGCTCGCCGCATTCCGCTACCTCATGCTCGGCACCATCGGCGCGACGTTCATCCTGATCGGCGTCGGCCTGATGTACATGATGACCGGCACGCTCAACATGGCGGACCTGGCGGCCCGCCTTCCCGACGTGCGCGGCTCGCGCACGCTGACGGTGGCGTTTGCCTTCCTGTTCGTGGGCGTCGGAATCAAGATGGCGCTGTTTCCGCTGCATCTGTGGCTGCCCAACGCCTACACCTACGCGCCGTCGGCCGTGACCGTACTGCTGTCGGGCACCGCGACCAAGGTGGCGGTGTACGTGCTGCTGCGGTTCTTCCTGACCGTGTTCGGGGCCGAGTTCACGTTCGGCGAGCTCCATCTCGATCGGCTGCTGGTGCCGCTCGCTGCCGCCGGGGTGCTGTCCGCGTCCGTGGTCGCGCTGTATCAGAGCGACGTCAAGCGCCTGCTCGCCTACTCGAGCATCGCCCAGATCGGCTACATGGCGCTCGGCGTCGGACTGGCGAGCGTGACCGGCCTGACCGCGGCGCTGATTCACCTGTTCAACCACGCCCTGATCAAGGCGGCGCTCTTCATGGCGCTCGGCTGCGTCTCCTACCGGATCGGCTCCGTGGCGCTGGCGGACCTGGGCGGAATCGGACGACGGATGCCATGGACCATGGCGGCCTTCGTGGTGGGCGGCTTGAGCCTCATCGGCGTTCCGCTCACCGCTGGCTTCATCAGCAAGTGGTACCTGATACAGGGCGCGCTGGAGAAGGACTGGTGGTGGCTGGCGCTGATCGTCCTGGTCAGCTCCCTGGTCAGCGTGTTCTACGTGTGGCGAGTGGTCGAGGTCGCCTATTTCCGACCGGCTCCGGACAACGCCGGCACGGGCGGCGAGTCGCCGCCGAGCCTGCTCGTGCCTACCTGGTTACTGATCGTCGCCAACGTGTATTTCGGAATCGACACCACCCTCACCCGTGGCGTGGCGCAGCGTGCCGCCTCCCTGCTGCTGACGGGAAGCGCATGAGTCCGGAGGCCACCCTGCTGCTCGCACCGGCGCTGCCGCTCGCGGGCAGTGCTGCGATCGCGGCCCTGGGCAGTCGACCCAACCTGCGCGAGGCGGCGACCCTCACGACTGCCGCGGCGCTGCTGGTCCTGGTGCTGTCACTGCTGCCGACGCTCGACGGCGGCGTATGGCCCCGCGTCACCGTGGCGGAGCCGATCCCGGGACTGGCGATCGCACTGCATGCCGAACCGCTGGGCCTGCTGTTCGCGCTGGTCGCGAGCTTCCTGTGGCTCGTCACCAGCGTCTATGCGATCGGCTACATGCGAGGCCACGGCGAATCCAACCAGACGCGCTTCTACGTCTTCTTCGCGATCGCCATCGCCAGCGCCATCGGTGTCGCGTTCGCCGCCAACATGTTCACGCTGTTCGTCTTCTACGAAGTGCTCACGCTCTCCACCTATCCGCTGGTTACCCACTCCGGCAGCGAAGAGGCTAGGCGCGCCGGCCGGCTCTACCTCGGCATCCTGCTCGGCACCTCGCTGGTGCTGCAGCTGCTCGCAATCGTCTGGACCTGGCAGCTGACCGGGACCCTGGACTTCACCTCCGGGGGCGTTATGCACGACACGGTGCCTGCGGGCGTAGCGAGCGTGCTGCTGGTACTCTACGTGTTCGGCATCGGCAAGGCCGCGGTGATGCCGCTGCATCGCTGGCTACCCGCCGCAATGGTCGCACCGACCCCGGTCAGCGCTCTGCTGCACGCCGTGGCGGTGGTAAAAGCGGGCGTGTTCACCATCGTCAAGGTTGCCGTATACCTGTTTGGCATCGACTTTCTCGCTACGCTGGGCAGCCGCGACTGGCTGCTCTACGTGGTAGCGGCAACTATCCTCATCGGCTCACTGGTCGCCATGCGGCAGGACAATCTGAAAGCACGGCTCGCCTACTCGACCGTGAGTCAGCTCTCGTACATCGTCCTCGGAGCGCTGCTGGCCAACGCGTGGGGCATCGTGGGCGGCGGCATGCACATCGTCATGCACGCGTTCGGCAAGATCACGCTGTTCTTCTGCGCCGGCGCCATCATGGTGGCGGCGCACAAGACCGAGATCAGCCAGATGCGCGGCCTCGGGCGCGCGATGCCCATCACCATGGGCGCATTCTTCATCGGCAGCATCAGCGTCATCGGGCTGCCACCCGCTGGCGGACTGTGGAGCAAGTGGTACCTCGCACTCGGGACTCTGGATGCGCAGCAGGCGGTGCTGCTGGGCGTGCTGCTGTTGAGCTCGCTGCTCAATCTCGCCTATCTGCTTCCCATTCCCGTGCGTGCCTTCCTATCACCGGACCACGGCAAGCCGATGGCGTTCCGTGAGGCACCGCTCGCCTCGTTGCTGGCCCTGAGCGTCTCCTCCGCCGGCTGTATTGCGCTATTCTTCTTTCCCGGGCCCGTGCTCCAGCTCATGCAGCGGGCCATAACCCCCTAGTCCGGGGAGGCGCCGCTATGCCGGATCGGAAATTGGTCGCCGTGAAGCACCGAGGCGTCACGTCTATCCTCGACAGCCCACACAACACTGAGACAACGCCCGTGCACATTCTTTCCCACGGACTGTATTGGCCGATTCGATCCGGGAGAAACGCGCTCGGCTGGACGAGGGCGATCTGCGCGACCAAACACTACGGTGACTGGCAATTTGCTTGCGTACTTCAATCCGAAGGAGAACCGCAGTGAGCGAATTCGAGACACAACACTGGCTCGTGCGGTCGCAGACAGTTCGGCGGCTGTGGGTCGGCTTCACCCTGGTGCTCACCCTGCTCGTGCTCGCCGACATGTTCATCCACCCCCACGCCAACTTTGGCATCGACGGCACGTTCGGCTTCTACGCTTGGTTCGGTCTCCTCGCCTGCATGGCGATGGTTCTCTTCGCCAAGATGCTTGGCGTGGCGCTGAAGCGGCCCGACACGTTCTATGACGATTAGCGCGTTTCCGCCGGGGGCGGTGCTCGTCCTTGGTGCCTTCCTGTTGCCGTTCGTGGGCGCGCGCATTCGCGCCGCCCTGGTGCTCGGCCTCCCACTCGCGACCCTTTGGCTCGTGTGGGACCTACCGAACGGCGCCTCCGCCGCCATCCGCATGCTCGACTTCGAGCTGGTGGTGGTGCGCAGCGACTCTCTTAGTCGGCTGTTCGCGATCATCTTCTCGCTCATGGCGTTCGCGGGCGGACTGTTCGCGCTGCGTCAGAAGAGCGTGCTCGAGTTGCTGGCCGCTATGATCTATGCCGGCAGTGCGGTCGGCGTAGCGCTCGCCGGGGACCTCATCACCCTGTTCATCTTCTGGGAGATCATGGCACTCGCGTCGAGCACTGTGCTGATCGCCGCGGGCGGTGAGCGCTCGATGCGGGTCGCCATGCGCTACCTCACGGTACACGTTGTCGGCGGCTCGCTGCTCATGTCCGGGATCCTCCTGCACCTCACCGCCGACGGCTCGATTGGTCTTAGCGCCGTCGACACCGGCACGATCGGCGGTAAGCTGATCCTCGCTGGCGTCCTCCTCAACGCCGCCGCCCCGCCCTTCTCGGCCTGGCTCCCGGACGCCTACCCCGAGGCGTCCTTCAGCGGCGCGGTGTTCCTCTCTGCGTTCACCACCAAGGCGGCGGTCTACGTGCTTATCCGCAGCTTTCCGGGGACCGAGATGCTGGTTTGGATCGGGCTGTTTATGATCTTCTACGGCATCATCTACGCGCTACTCGAGAATGACATGCGTCGCATACTCGCCTACAGCATCGTCAACCAGGTGGGTTTCATGGTCGTGGGGGTCGGGATCGGCACCCAGATGGCGCTGAACGGAGCCGCCGCCCACGCCTTCGCGCATATCATATACAAGGCCCTGCTGATGATGTCGGCCGGCGCGGTGCTGCACCAAACCGGCAAGCGCAAGTGCACGGACCTCGGCGGGTTGTTCCAGAGCATGCCCATCACCACGGTGTGCGGCATCGTCGGCGCAATCTCCATCTCCTCTTTCCCGTGGACCTCGGGCTTCGTGAGCAAGTCGATGATCAGCCAGGCGGCTGGCGACGAGCACCTCATGCTGGTCTGGCTGCTGCTGCTGTCCGCCTCGGCCGGTGTCTTCCTGCACGCCGGGATCAAGTTCCCCTGGTTCGTGTTCTTCCAGAAGGACTCGGGGCTGCGCCCCCCAGAGCCACCGTGGAACATGCGGCTCGCGATGATCTTCTTCGCCGCGCTCTGCATCGGGCTCGGCATCTGGCCCGAGTTCCTCTACGCACTCCTACCCTACCCCGTAACCTACGTGCCCTACACCACCGCGCACGTGGTCAACATGCTGCAGCTGCTCATGTTCTCCGGACTCGCCTTCTTCCTGATGCTCCCTCTGATGCGTCGCACGCTCACCGTCACTCTCGACGTTGACTGGTTCTACCGCCGTCTCGCGCCGCGCGCGCTGCGAGCGGTCGCTGCGGCCACGCATCGTACCGACGGTGCCTTACGCGACGCACTGGCCGCCCTCACGAGCCTCGGCGCCAGCGTGCTCGCCCGCTCGCACGGCCCAAGCGGCACCATGGCGCGATCCTGGTCGATCGGCGCCATGGTGCTCTTGGTGGTCGCGTTGCTCGGCCTTGTCCTCGTGTACGGGTATGGCTGAGGAAACACCGGGGCGCGCGCCTGACAACCTCCGCCGGGGCACTTGTGGTCGCCGCCTGCGCGGGGGCTTACAGCGCGCGTTGCCCGTCCTGGCCGCCATCCTTTGCGCGGTGTCGTCCGCGGCCAGCGCTCAGAACCCGGCGCTGCAGCCTCCGCCTTCCGCCACGGAGGGCGCCATCGAGCGCGGCCTGCTGTGGAGCGTCACCGGGCCCGACATACCGCCGAGCTTCGTGTTCGGAACCATCCACCTCGAGGATCCGCGGGTCACAGAACTGCCGAGCCTGGTTCGTGAAAAGCTCGCGCTGTGCGCCCTCTTCGTGCCCGAGGCGATTCCCGACCCAGGCGCATTTCTGGAGGTGGGCGGGGAGATGTTCTTGAAGGGCGAGCGCACCTTGGAATCGCTCGTTGGCCCGTCGCTGTTCGAGCAGGTCGCCGGGATGCTCGAACAGCAGGGTCTTCCCGCCCAGATGACCCAGCTGCTGCAACCCTGGGCCGCGACGATGCTGCTGAGCACGCCGCGCCCGCAAACTGGAATGTTCCTCGACCGCCTCCTCTATCTCGAGGCCAGGCGCCAAGGCAAGACGGTGCACCCTCTGGAGACGCTGGGCGAGCAGGTAAGCCTGTTCGCAGATCTCCCCCAGAGCGACCAGATCAGGCTTCTGCGGCTCGCCGTAAAACAGTTCGACCGCCTCTCAGGCCACGTCGAGGAGCTCACCCAAGCCTATCTGCAGGGCGATCTCGGGACGCTGGAGCTTCTGGCGCGTCGGCACATGGGCGACGACGCGGAACTCGCTGCGCGCATCGACAGGCGTATCGTCTCTGAGCGCAACGAGCGCATGGTGAGCCGGCTGCTGCCGCTGCTGGAGCGGGGGAGTGCCTTCATCGCCGTCGGCGCGCTGCACCTCCCCGGACGCAAAGGGATGTTGAACCTGCTGCGCAACGCGGGCTTCGCCGTCCACCCCGCACGCTGAGCGTCGACCGTCCGCGCCAGGCCCTGCGCGATCGCCTCGAGGCGACTTCAGGAACGCTTCACTCGCCGGGGCCGATCCCAGCGCGTTGCCGGACTGAAGCTGGCGTCGGGGAAGCGTCGTGCGAAACCGCCCTGCTGCAGGCCCGTCCCGCCGAGATCGGCCCCGCACAGGTCTGCGCCGGCGAACGTCGCGCCGAGGGTGCGTGCCCCGCGCAGGTCTGCTTCCGCGAGAGTCGTCTGCACCAGTACGCAGCGGACGAGCTTGGCTTTCGTCAGCACCGCCCCGCTCAGGTCCGCCTGCGAGAGATCCGCCCCGGACAGCTCCGCAGCGAAAAGTCGCGTCTGCGCCAGCCGACACTCCTGAAGCTGCGCCTCGCTCAAACGAGCGGCGGTCATGTCGGCGCCTGTCAGCCGTGCACCGGGCAGCCGCGCGCGTACGAGCTGCGCCGCGACCAGGCAAGCGTTCTCGAGCATGGCCCCCGCCAGGCGGGCATCCGAGAGATTGGCCGCGAACAAATTGGCCGACAGCAGGTACGCCATGGAGAGAATTGCACCGCAGAGATGGCTGCCCGCGAGGTTGGCGAAGCTCAAATCGGCCTCGTAGAGGTCTGCACCCGTCAAATACGCACCGGGCACCGAAGCGTGGCGCAGCGACGCGCCCGATAACTTTGCGCCGGCGAGCCTGGCGCCGGCGAGCTCAGCGGCGTCGAGGCTCGCGGAGGTGAGATCGGCGTCGCGAAGGTCGGCGCCCGTGAGGTTGGCATGGGCCAGATCGGCGCGGCAAAGATCGGCACCCGTAAGCGTCGCCCCGCTTAAGTCCGCGCCGACGAGCGCCGTTGCGGACAAATCGGCGCCGGCCAGGTCAGCACCGGCCAGCTGGGCGCGGCTAAGGTCATGGCCGGCGAGGTTCGCGTGGGCAAGCCGAGCACCTCTGAGAGCAGCACGGGAGAGTTCATCGACCACCGCCCGGGCCACGGCGATCGCACCGCCGTCCATCGAGCCGCTGGCCGCTCAGGTCAGCCGACGCCAAAGGCAGTTGCCCTGCGTCGTCTCCTCGAGGTAGTCCAACCAGGTCTCGTGGGCCGTCCTCTCTTCGTCGTCGGGATGCAGAACCGGCGTGCGCCGGCGCGCCGGATCGAGGTGCCGCGTCGGCGCCGAGCGCGACGACGACGGCGTGCTGTCGCCGGCGTCGAGCAGGAACGTCGTCTGCCCGCCCGTCATGGCGAGGTAGACGTCGGCCAGGATTTCGGCGTCGAGCAGAGCGCCGTGGAGACTGCGTTGGGAGTTGTCTATGGCGTAGCGTCGACAAAGGGCATCGAGACTGTTGTGCTGGCCGGGGTGCAGGCGCCGCGCGAGCGCCAGGGTATCAAGCACTTCACAGAATTCCTCTATCTCGCCGAAATCCATGGCGATGCGTCGCAGCTCGTGGTTGAGGAATGCGGTATCGAACGCCGCGTTGTGAATGATGAGCTCGGCGCCACGAACGAACTCGATGAAATCGCCCGCGATGTCACCAAAACGCGGCTTGTCGGCGAGAAACTGCTGCGAGATGCCGTGAACCTCGAACGCCGCCTCGTCGATCTCACGCTCGGGGTTCACATACTGATGAAAGTGATTCCCCGTCTGTCGGCGCTGCATCAGCTCCACGCAGCCTATCTCGATGACGCGGTGTCCCTGCTCCGGGTCGAGCCCGGTGGTCTCCGTGTCCAGCACGACCTGGCGGACCGTCATCCTGCGAGACCGATCCCGCGCAACGTGTGAGTTCCTGCGTTTCTCATCGACCTACCCGATCAGGGCTATTGGCCGCCCGCCGGGGTTCAGGACGACCCGACGAGTGCATCGATGGCGAGGTTTGCCAGCGCGTCCGCGCGTTCGTTGTCCGCATTGCCGGCATGGGCCTTGACCCACCGCCAGGTGACGTCGTGTCGCTGCGCCGCCTCCTCCAACGACTGCCACAGCTCGCTGTTCTTCACCGGCTTGCGCGCCGATGTGCGCCATCCGCGCCGTTTCCAGGCATCCAGCCACTCGGTGATACCTTTGCGAAGATACTCCGAATCCGTCACCAACGTCACGCGGCAGGGCCTTCGCAGTGCCTGCAGAGCCCGGATCGCCGCGGTGAGCTCCATACGGTTGTTCGTCGTTTCCGGCTCTGCGCCGCTCAACTCCTTCATGTGGGAGCCGCTTCGCAGCACCACGCCCCAGCCGCCCGGACCCGGATTTCCGCGGCAGGCTCCATCGGTGTGGATCGTCACCGCGCTCCTCATGCAGACGGCGCCGAACGAACCGTGGCGCCGCTGGCCTTGCGGGAAGCGCCCGTGCGCGGTGCTTCGCTGCGCACCGTGAGCCGACCCGAAACCGGTGCGAGCCGTGGCCTGACCCGCTTGCGCACCCCCGCCGGCCGCCCCACTGCGGTGACACCGAGTGTGCGCTTGCGCGCCACGATCGCGTAGACGGCGGCCAGTCCCGGCCACCAGCGCGCTCCGGCGGACTCCATGAACGACAGCGCATCGCGCAGCCTCTCCTGGGCGAACGGCGGTCGGTAGAAGAGGCTCGTTCCGGCGACGACATCGAACTCCAGCAGGGCGAGCCAGTCCTGCAGCCGCGACATGCCCAGAAAGCTTCCCGACCAGGGCGCTGCCCCCCGCCAACCCGAAAACAGGCGCCTCAAACCCCATAAGCTGTAGGGATTGAAACCGAGTATCACCACGTGGCCGTGGGGCACGACGGCGGCGGCCACCTCGCGCAGCAACCGATGCGGGTCGGCGCAAAATTCCAGCGCGTGCGGCAGCACGAACACATCCACCGAGGCAGCACCGAAGGGCAGCGCCACCTCCTCGCCCAACACCTGCGCCGCCTCCGGGCCGCACTGCGTCGGGCGGTCGAGCACCACGCGCACCGCTGCCGGGATGGTTTCCAGGACGTCGAGTCCCGGCAACGCACCGATCTGCACCGCCACCGGGCTGTAGGTTCCCGGCAGGCAGCCTTGCAGATGCGCACGCTCCGCCTGGACCAGAATGGCGCCGAGCGGCGATCGAAACCACTGCAGAACCCGCCCCCGGGTCAAAGCCCGTTGTCCGTTCCAGTCCACGGCCGTCATCCTCGCCTTCCGGGCCCCATTGTTGCACCCGAGCTTGCGCCGCGACAACCGGCGCGCTCGCGGGACACCCCTCGTCGGGAGCGGGCACCGTCGGCGACCCGCTCGCCCCCGAGCCACAGTCGGTTCATTGACCTCCCCGTGGGCCCGTGAGCAGCATGCGCACCCCGTCGAGGGGAGGCGACTGGCTTCGCGCGGCTAGCCGGCGGCACTGGCCGCGCTGTCGGCACTGTCCGGCTGTGGCTCTCTGCGACCCGGGCCACAGAGCGAGACGCCGCCTTCTCCCACGGCAGTGCGTGGCGAGTGAAGACATCGCCCGACACGGTCAGCGCAGCACGTCTCAGAGCGTCTTTGCGAGCACGAGCGCGTCTTCGCGCCCGACCTTCGCCCGATAGTAGTGGTGGCGGGTGGCGATCTCGTTGAAGCCGTCCTGGGCATAGAGGTCCTGCGCGGCACGATTGGACACGCGCACCTCGAGGAACGCCGTGCGCGAGTCGCGATCCCGCGCAATGGTTGTGAGAGCCCGCAGCAGGCTGCGTCCGATGCCGCGGCGCCGGCAGTCGGGGTGAACGCACAGATTCAGAATGTGGCACTCGCCCGCCGCCACCGACATGATGCCGTAACCGCACACCGTTCCGCCGAAGTCGGCGACGACGCAGACGTAGCCCGCCCGCATGCAGTCCTGAAAGACGCTGCTTCGCCACGGGAACTCGTAGCACTGGCGCTCCAATTCGACGACGGCTGCAAGGTCGGCCGGTCGCATCGTGCGAACGCGTGCGCCGAAGGCGCGCCTCACCGCGGTCAGGCCCGCTCCAGAATCCGGCGTGCCATCAATAGGTCGTCCCATGCCTTTCGCTTCTCCAGCGGACTGCGCAACAGGTAAGCCGGATGGTAAGTCACGACGAGGGGGATGTTCGTATCGCGATAGCTGAAACACGCTCCGCGCAGCTTGCCAATGGGTCGGGTGGTCTTGAGCAGGGACTGGGCGCCGAAGCGTCCCAGCGCAACGATGATCCTCGGCGCGACGAGCTCCACCTGGCGATGCAGGTAAGGCTCGCACTGCACGACCTCTTCGCCCATGGGGTCGCGATTGTCCGGGGGACGACACTTGAGCACGTTGGCGATGTAGACGCCATCACGCTCGAGTCCGATGGCGGCGAGCATGGCGCTAAACAGCTGCCCCGCTCGCCCGACGAAGGGAACGCCTTGCCGGTCTTCCTCGGCACCCGGCGCCTCGCCGACGAACATCCACTCGGCGTTCGCGTCGCCGACGCCGAAGACAGTCTGCGTGCGCGTCGCATGCAGACTGCAACGCCGGCACTGACGCACCTGCGCCTCCAGCGCGGCGAGATCCCTCGCTGCCCCGGCAGCGCCCTCGTCTGCGGGCGCACCGCCCGTGACGGGGACGTCCTCGGGCGCGGCGGCCTCAGCGCCCGGCCCCGCGGCGCCAGAGGCAGGGGCCCGCGACACCCAGATGTCGATGCCCATCGCCTCGAGGCAGGCACGGCTCCTGTCGGCGCGCCCGCTCACGAGTCACGGCGCCGGCAGATACGCATTGTGCCGACGGGCAGCATCATGTTCGCTCTCCGGTTCGGGCAAGACCGGTGCCGCAGCTTCGCCGGTCGAGTGCCGCTCAAGCATAGCAGGAGCCGGTCGTCCCAGTGAAATCGAGCCGCACGCCCCACTGAACCGCTGCCTCATATGAGACCGGCGAGCTGAGGGTGTTCCCGGGAGGTCCCGCTCACCAGCTTGTTCAGCGCATTGATGTAGGCCTTGGCTGAGGCGATGACGATGTCGGTGTCGGCGCCGTGGCCATTGACGATGCTCGCCTCGCGGGCGATACGCACGGTCACCTCTCCCTGCGCGTCGGTACCGCTGGTGATGTTGTTGACCGAGTAAAGCTGCAGCTCGCCGTTGCTGCCGACGATAGCCTCGATGGCCCGGAAGGCCGCGTCCACCGGACCGCTGCCTTCGGAGGCGCCGTGGCGCTCGACGCCGTCCATCGACACCGTGACCTCGGCATGGGGTACCTCCCCCGTCTGCGAGCACACTTTCAGAGACACGAGGCGCAGCTTCTCGTTGCCGTGCTGCGTGTCCGCATCTGCGACCAGAGCCTGGAGGTCCTCGTCGAAGATCTCGTGCTTCTTGTCAGCCAGGTCCTTGAACCGCGAGAACGCGGAGTTGAGCTCTTCTTCGGTCTTGAACTCGATACCGAGCTCGCGCAGACGTTTGCCAAACGCATTGCGCCCAGAATGCTTGCCAAGGACCATGCGGTTTGCATGCCAGCCCACGTCCTCGGCACGCATGATCTCATAGGTTTCCCGGTGCTTGATTACCCCGTCCTGGTGGATGCCCGCTTCATGGGCGAACGCGTTCGCGCCCACGATCGCCTTGTTCGGCTGCACGGGAAATCCGGTGACCGTGGACACCAGCCGGCTCGCAGGCACGATCTGCGTAGCATCGATGCGGCTGTCGCAATCGAAGACGTCCTGACGGGTGCGCACCGCCATGACGATCTCCTCGAGCGACGCATTGCCCGCCCGTTCGCCGAGGCCGTTGATGGTGCACTCCACCTGGCGCGCCCCTGCGAGCACTGCCGCCAGGGAGTTGGCGACCGCAAGACCGAGATCGTTGTGACAGTGAACCGAAAACACCGCCTTGTCGGCGTTCGGAATCCTGTGCATCAACTGCTCTATCATCCCCGCGAACTGACTCGGCAATGTGTAGCCAACGGTATCCGGCAGGTTCACCGTCGAAGCGCCGGCATCGATGACGGCCTCCACAACTCGGCACAGGAAATCCATTTCCGAGCGACCCGCATCCTCCGGGGAGAACTCGACGTCGTCGCAATACTCCCGGGCGTGTCTGACCGAGCGCACCGCCTGCTGGAGGACTTCGTCCGGCTCCATGCGCAACTTCTCCCGCATGTGTATCGGTGATGTCGCGATGAACGTGTGGATGCGTCCCGAGCGCGCCTCGCGAACCGCCTCCCCGGCGCGGTCGACGTCGTTCGCATTTGCCCGCGCCAGCGCACAGACGGTGCTGTCCTGGATGGCGTTGGCGATGGCTTTCACGGCTTCGAAATCGCCGGGACTCGCCGCGGGGAAGCCGGCCTCGATGACGTCGACGCGCATTTTCTCCAGCACCTTGGCTATGCGCATTTTTTCCTCGGCGGTCATCGATGCGCCGGGGCTCTGCTCGCCGTCGCGTAGGGTCGTGTCGAAGATGATCAGATGCTCTTTCATTGCGCTGCTCCGTTGTCGACGGGGTCCTGGTCACGCACTTCTCCCCGCGCCTGCGGCGCGGGCGAAAGGTCGAATCGAGAGTTGGGGGGGGTGTATTTGCGCCTAGCGGCGCAGCAGCAGTGCTGCCGGAAGTCGCTCGACCGGCAGCAGAATGGCGGTGGTGTTTGACGACGTGCTGTGCATAACGAATCGAAGTTTAGTCGACGGCGAAGCTCTATTTCAAGCCCCGGTCGGCTTCCGGCGTCTCCGGCGAGGCGGCCTCGCCGGCCGAGCCCTCGGCCGGGGGCGTTTGCGACGCCGCAGGGGCACCACCCTCGCGATGCCTCCGCAAGAGCCACAGAGCGGGCCCCGACAGCGCGTAGCTCAGAAAAAGAGCGAACAGCACACGAGGAGGGTCGGACGAGATCAGCACGAACACCAACACCAGCAGGATCAGAGCGACGAAAGGCACCCGGCCTTTCAGATCGAAGTCTTTGAAGCTCTTGTAGGGCAGGTTGCTCACCATGGCCAATGCCAGCGCCACGGTCACCAGCAGCGACAGCGGCCCGGTGCCGAGATCCTGCAGACCGCTGCTGTCGAGCGCCCAAACCCAGGCCCCCATGAACGCCGCCGCCGCCGGACAGGGCAGGCCCTGGAAATAACGCTTGTCCGCCGTCTCCTGCGTGTTGAAGCGGGCCAAGCGCAGGGCGGTGGCCGCCACGTACAGAAACGCCGACAACCAGCCGAGCTTGCCGTTCCCGCGCAGCGCCCACTCGTACATCACCAGTGCGGGCGTGAGCCCGAAGGAGATCACGTCCACCAGGCTGTCGTACTCTTTGCCGAAGTCGCTGGTCGTATTGGTGAGACGGGCGACTCGACCGTCCAGGCCATCCATGATCATGGCGACGAAGATAGCCGCGGCCGCATTCTCGAAATCGCCTTTGGTCGCCTGAACGATCGCATAGAACCCGAAGAAGAGTCCCCCGGTGGTGAAGAGATTCGGCAGGATGTAGATGCCCTTGCGACCCGGTCGCCGGGGGTCCTTCTGACGATCGGGATTTCTGCGCATCACCGACGAGGCGCGTCGCAATGCGCTTCTTCGTCCCGGCCCGGCGCTCACGAACCCACCTCGCGGCTAACGCGCCGGCGGAGTCAGGGTTGCGATTACGCTCTCACCCGCCCAGACCCATTTACCGAGTTGCACCCTGGTCTCGGCCTCCTCGGGCAGATAGACGTCCACACGCGAACCGAAACGGATGAATCCGTAACGCTCGCCTCGCTCGACCTGATCTCCTGCATTCACATAGCACAGTATACGCCGTGCGATGAGCCCCGCCACCTGCACACTGACCACGTCTTCGCCGTGCGCGGACTTGATCCATATGGCGTTACGCTCGTTCTCCGCGGATGCCTTGTCCAGCGCTGCGTTCAGGAACCGGCCCGCGTGGTACCACCGTTGCACGACTTCTCCCGCCACGGGTATGCGGTTCGAGTGCACCGAGAACACGTTCATGAAGATGCTGACCCGCTGAGCGGGCCGTTTGAGGTAGGGATCCTCGGCGGGACCGAGCGCGACCACCTTGCCGTCTGCGGGCGCAACCACCGCGCCCGCCTGCGCGGGGATCCTTCTCGGCGGGTCCCGGAAGAACTGCACGACGAACGCGACACCGAGCCACAGAGGCAAAGCCCAGGCCGCGCCGGCCCAGGCGTGCACCAGGCCGGCGATGAGGACGGCCGCGGCGACGTGGCCCCAACCCTCCCGGGCGATAAGCGGGTGTCGACGTGTCGGCACTGCGGTCTCCGGGTCGGCGCGCCCCGCCGGCGGCTGCCCGCCGGCGATCAGTTGACGGACTTGTCGACGATTTTGCTCGCCTCGATCCATGGCATCATCGAGCGCAGCCTCGCACCGACCTCCTCGATCGCGTGCTGCTGCGCGGCGGCACGCAGCTGTGCAAAGCGTTTGCCCCCGCTGGCGTTCTCCGCCATCCACTCCTTCGCGAAGGCCCCGGACTGAATTTCCTTGAGTATTGTGCGCATCTCGTTACGAGTGTGCTCGTCGATGACTCGCGGCCCGCGGGTGAGGTCGCCGTACTCCGCCGTGTTCGACACCGAGTAACGCATGTTGGCGATACCCCCCTCGTAGAGGAGATCCACGATCAGCTTCAATTCGTGCAGGCACTCGAAATACGCCATCTCCGGCGCGTAGCCCGCCTCGACGAGAATATCGAATGCCGCCTGCACCAGCGCCGTGGTGCCGCCGCAGAGGACTGTCTGCTCACCGAACAGGTCGGTTTCGGTCTCCTCGCGAAAGCTCGTCTCTATGACGCCGGCACGCCCGCCGCCGATGCCCGAGGCGTAGGAAAGCCCGAGTCCGTGGGTGGCGCCCGTGGAGTCCTGATGTATCGCGAGCAGGCACGGAACGCCCCCGCCTTCGGTGAAAGTCGAACGCACAAGATGTCCCGGTCCCTTCGGTGCGATCATCAGCACGTCGACGTCCGGCTTGGGCTTGATGAATCCGAAGTGGATATTGAAACCGTGCGCAAAGGCAAGCGCGGCTCCCGATCGCAGGTTCGGCTCGACCTCCGTCGCGTAGAGCGCCGCCTGCTGCTCGTCGGGCACCAGCATCATCACGACGTCCGCCTGCCCCACCGCCTCGGCTACCGGTTCGACGCGCACTCCCGCCTTCTCGGCCTTCTGGCGCGAAGCCGATCCCTCGCGCAGACCGACCCTTACGTCCACGCCGCTGTCACGCAGGTTGTTGGCATGTGCGTGCCCCTGGGAGCCGTAGCCGATGACTGCCACCCGCTTGCCGCGAATGATGGACATGTCAGCATCCTGATCGTAGTAAATCTTCATGGTATTTCTCTCGTGTATTTCCGTAAAAGATAAGCACCGACGGCACGCCGAGGCGAGCGCTCGGGCCGGTTTTGGAACTTCAGTAAAACCGTTATCTGACGCTAAACCTTGAGGGCGCGCTCGCCTCGCGCGATTCCGGAAACGCCGGAACGCACGACCTCGACGATCTGCGTGAATCCGAGCGCATCGATGAAGGCGTCCAGCTTGTCCCCCGTGCCCGTCAGCTCTACGGTGTAGATGGACTCGGTGACATCGATGATGCGACCCCGAAATATGTCGACCAGGCGCTTGACCTCTTCACGTCCCTCGCCGGCGGCGCCGACCTTGACCAGCATCAACTCGCGTTCGATGTGGGAACCTTCCGTGAGGTCCATGAGCTTGACCACGTCGACGAGCTTGTTGAGCTGCTTGGTGATCTGCTCGATGATGGCGTCGGAGCCGGTGGTAACCAGCGTCAGGCGCGAGAGGGTCTCGTCATCGGTCGGTGCGACGGTCAGCGACTCGATGTTGTAGCCCCGTGCGGAAAAAAGCCCGGCCACGCGCGACAAGGCCCCTGCTTCGTTTTCAAGCAGGATGGAGATGATGTGACGATGGTTCACGCGAGCTCACGCTCCTGCGGCGCTTCTCCGAGCTGCGGCTTGAGGTGCATTTCATTGTGACCGCTGCCCGCAGCAATCATGGGATACACGTTCTCGGACTGATCCGTGATGAAATCCATGAAGACAAGGCGGTCCTTGATGGCAAACGCGTCGCGTAATGCCGTCTCCACGTCGGCCGGCTTCTCCACTCGCACCCCGACGTGCCCGAAGCTCTCTGCCAGAGCCACGAAATCCGGCAATGCGTCCATGTAGGAATGGGAGTAGCGCCTGTCGTAGAAGAACTCCTGCCACTGCCGCACCATGCCCATGTAGCGGTTGTTGAGGTTGACGATCTTGATCGGCAGATCGTACTGCTTGCAGGTGGACAGTTCCTGGATACACATGATGATGCTGGCTTCACCGGTGACGCAGGCCACCGTGGCATCGGGATGCGCCAGCCGCACGCCCATCGCCGCGGGCAGGCCGAACCCCATGGTCCCGAGTCCTCCGGAGTTGATCCATCGCCTCGGCTTGGTGAATTTGTAGAACTGCGCCGCCCACATCTGGTGCTGGCCCACGTCGGAGGTCACGTACGCCTCTCCCTCAGTGACCTCGTAGAGTTTCTCGACGACGTATTGCGGCTTGATAAGCTCGCTGTCGTGATCGTAGGTGAGACACTTGACGTCACGCCAGGCCTCGATCTGCTCCCACCATTTCGCAAGCGCTTTGGCATCGGGCTGGCGGTCTTCGCGATCGACGAGCTGGATCATGTCCGTGAGAACCGACCGTGCGTCACCCACGATCGGCACCTGCACGGGGACGTTCTTGCCGATGGAAGCCGGATCGACGTCGATATGGATTATCTTGGCGTACGGACAGAACTTGGCAAGATCGCCCGTGATGCGGTCGTCGAAACGTGCCCCGACGGCGAGCAGCACGTCGCAATCGTGCATGGCCATGTTGGCCTCGTAGGTGCCGTGCATGCCCAGCATGCCGACGAACAACGGGTCCGTCGCGGGATAGGCACCGAGCGCCATGAGGGTGTTGGTGCACGGATACCCGAGCAGGCGGACGAGCTTCGTGAGCTCGGCCTCCGCGCCGCTCATGATCACCCCGCCGCCGACGTAGATCATCGGTCGATGCGCCTGCAGAAGAAGATCGACGGCGCGCCGGATCTGTTTCGGATGGCCCTTTTGAGTCGGTGAGTAGGAACGCATCTTGAGCGTCTTCGGATACAGATATTCCACCTTCTGCGCGGTGATGTCCTTGGGGATGTCGACGACCACCGGGCCCGGTCGACCCGTTGAGGCGATGTAGAATGCTTTCTTCATCGTCATCGCGAGGTCGCGGATATCCTTGACCAGAAAGTTGTGTTTGACGCACGGCCGCGTGATGCCGATGGCGTCCACCTCCTGGAAGGCGTCGTCGCCGATGAGCTTCGAGGGGACCTGACCGGAGATGACCACCATCGGGATCGAGTCCATGTACGCCGTCGCGATCCCGGTGACCGTGTTGGTCACCCCGGGCCCGGAGGTGACGAGGACGACGCCCGGCTTGCCCGTGGCGCGGGCGTAGCCGTCCGCGGCGTGTGCGGCCCCCTGCTCGTGTCGTACCAGAATGTGCTTTACCTTGTCCTGCTGATACAAGGCGTCATAGATATGCAGGGCCGCGCCGCCGGGATAACCGAATATGTAATCAATCTTTTCGTCCTGGAGGCAGCGAACGACGATCTCAGCACCGGTCAGTTCCACGCAAAAAACCTCGCATTGTTCAATATACGATCCCACGCCGTGCGCAGAATCCGATGGTAGAGGCCGCCACGCGCGACGCTGCGGGCCGGTCATGAGGCTCCCCAGTGACGGCGTCGACGGCTTTCCTTCCGCGCTCCGAACGACCCCCAGCCGGAGCGGGCCAGCCCGCGCCCGCCGAATTCACCTTCACGGCGGCGCGGTTTTCTCGGAGTATAAAGTGAATTCGGGCCCAGCAAAACACCGCTCCCGACCCTCCCGGGCCGGCACTTGCGCGGCGCCCCGAGCATTGGCGACAATCGCGCCGGGATCATGACCACGCTTTTCATCTCCGACTTGCATCTGACGCCGGAGCGGCCGGCGGGAATCCGGGCCTTCGAGCGCTTCACGCGCGAGATCGCCGCGAGCGCGGAAGAACTCTACATTCTGGGCGATCTGTTCGATTACTGGATCGGCGACGACGCCTGCGATTACCTCGGCCACGGGCACACGCTGCGCCTGCTGCGGGACATCTCCGGGGCCGGGGTGCGGCTCTACGTCATGCGCGGCAATCGCGACTTTCTTCTGGGAGAGCAATTCGCCGCCGCCACGGGCTGCGTCCTGCTCGAGGAGCCGACCCCCCTGCGCGTGGGAGGACTGAGCGCGCTGTTGGCGCATGGCGACGGCCTGTGCACGGACGACGTCGACCACCAGGCATTTCGCAGGCAAGTGCGGGCGCACGCCTGGCAGGCGGGCTTCCTGGCCCGGCCCATCGCCGAGCGCGAGGCCGCCGCACGGGCGCTTCGCTACCAGAGCGACGAACTCAAGGCGGGGAAACCGCTGGAGATCATGGATGTGAACCCGAACGCCGTGGAGTCGCTGATGCGCGAGCACGACGTCGAGCTTCTTATCCACGGCCACACTCATCGCCCCGGCATGCACGAACTCGCCGTAGACGGTCGCCCCGCTCGCCGCATCGTGCTCGGCGACTGGCTCGATCAGGCCAGCGTCCTGCGCGTGCAAGCAGACCGATTTCTGCTTTCCCCCGACCCCACCGCCACCGGACCGCGCGGACGCGCCGCGCTCGTGTAAGCCCGCGCGCGGCGGCACGCTCGAGAACTGCAGCCGCGGGGAGAGCGCGCCGCTCAGGAGCAGGCGTTGACCTCGGCGAGATCGAGCACCCCGGAGACCGTGCGCACCTTGGCCGAATCGCGGCGCACCGATTCGACCTCATTGAGATAGGCATCGGTGACATCGCCGGTGACGTACTGACCGCTGAAGCAGGAAGTGTCGAAATCCGCGATCGCCGGATTGCCCTCCCGAACGGCGTCGATGAGATCATCGAGGTCCTGGTAGATAAGCCGGTCGGCGCCGATCTCGGCGCAGATCTCGTCCGTGCTTCGCGCAGTGGCGATCAGCTCCTGCGCCGCCGGCATATCGATGCCGTACACGTTCGGGTAACGCACCGGAGGCGCAGCAGATGCGAAATAGACCTTGCGCGCCCCGGCCTCGCGAGCCATCTGAATTATTTCTCTCGATGTCGTGCCGCGCACGATGGAGTCATCGACCAGCAGGACGTTCTTGTTGCGGAACTCGAGATCGATGGCGTTGAGCTTGTGACGCACGGAGCGGCGGCGCTCCGCCTGGCCGGGCATGATGAACGTGCGCCCGATGTAGCGATTCTTGATGAATCCCTCGCGGTACTTCACCCCGATCTCGTTGGCCATCTGCAGCGCCGCCGTGCGGCTGGTGTCCGGTACGGGAATCACCACGTCGATGTCGTGATGGGGCCAGTCACGCAGAAGCGCGCGCCCGAGCTTCTCGCCCATGCGCAGGCGCGCCTTGTAGACGTATATCTCGTCGATGACCGAGTCGGGTCGGGCAAGGTATACGAACTCGAAGATACACGGCGCCGGGCGCGCTGCCTCGACGCATACTTTCGAGTGGACACGGCCCCGCATGTCGACGAATATCGCCTCGCCGGGCCTCACGTCCCGAACCCGCTCGAACCCCACCACGTCCAGAGCCACGCTCTCCGATGCGAACATGTACTCGGGACCGTCCGCGGTCTCGCGTCGACCGAAAACCAGCGGGCGAATGCCGAATCGATCACGGAACGCGAGCAGCCCGAACCCGACGATCATCGCAAGCACGGAATAGGCGCCACGACAGCGGCGGTGAACCCCGGCCACGGCGGCAAAGAGATCCTTGGGCGCGATGCGCAGGCGCTCGGCGCCGATCGCCGCGTGCAGCTCGTGAGCGAGCACGTTCAGCAAGATCTCGGAGTCCGAATTCGTATTGAGCTGGCGCAGGTCGTCACGGAACAGCGCTTCGCCCTGCTCCTCGGCGTTGATCAGATTGCCGTTGTGGGCAAGCGCCACGCCGAAAGGGGAATTGACGTAGAACGGCTGTGCCTCTGCCTTGGAGTCCGAGCCCGCCGTGGGATAGCGGACATGACCGACGCCCATGTTGCCCTTGAGCTCGACCATGTGCCGTGTCTGAAAAACGTCCCTGACGAGACCGTTGTCCTTGCGCAGGTAGACGCGGTGGCCGTCGCTCGTGATGATGCCCGCCGCGTCCTGACCGCGATGCTGAACGACGGTCAGCCCATCGTAGACGGACTGGTTCACCGGCCCATTGCCCAGGATTCCAACGATGCCGCACATCAGATCCGGATCCGTCCTCAAGCCGAAGAGAGCGCCGCGCAACTTTTCAGGACGCCGCACTCCTGCTGCCCAGCGGCTGCTCGTCGCCACCCAGGCGCCAGTCTAGCGGGCGGACGCGACCAAGTCGATGCGCTGCGCACTCAGCCCTGCTCCAGGCGCTGGGCCACGTCCTCAGGGAACAGCTCGAGCAGCAGCGCGACGACCGGCCGCAGCGGGGGAACGAGTACAGACTGACGCCACCACGGGTGGGTGGGCGCTCCGGTCGCGCCGGCAAGGGCGAGCAGCAATGCCACGATGGCCACGCCGCGCAGCAACCCGAAGGCGGCGCCCAGTGTACGGTCGGTCGCCGTGATTCCGGTGGCCGCGAACAGCTTGTAGAGCAGGAAGCTCACGATGGAAGCGAGCAGCAGGGTACCCAGAAAAAGCGCCGTGAAGGCCGTCACCGTGCGCAGAACCGTCGACTCGACATACCCGGCGAACCATGCGCTCGCCGCGCCCGCGTAGCCGAATGCGACCCAGAACGCCAGAATCCAGGACAGCAGCGACAGGGTCTCGCGGATAAAGCCTCGCCACACGCCGATAATCACCGACACTAACACGATGACCGCTATGGCGATGTCGACTACGGACATGGGATCGAGTCAGGCCGGGACGCGCACGGGAGCCCGGCGGCGGAACCGTCACGGGTATGCGGCGATGAATCCTTTCTGCCCAATGGCCTTTTCGATGTCGGCACGCGCGCGTGCGGCGCGCACGCGCTCCGCGAAGGGCCCGACCCACACCTTGGTCGCCACGCCGCTCTGCGTGTCCGTCGAGCTCGCCTCGGCCGCAAAACCGGCGTCACGCAGCTGCGTGACCAGCCGCGAGGCGTTGTCCGGTTTCGAGAATACACCCACCTGCACCACCCATCCTCGGGGCGTGGGTGCCGGGGCAGGGACTTTCGTCTGCGGCGACTTCTCAGCCGCGTCGGCTTGCTTGCGCGGCGCCGGCTCGGCCCGGGGCTCTACCGCGGCCACCTTCGGCGCAGGGGGTTTGGCGACGGCCGCCACCGGCGCGGTTTTGGGCTTTTCCGCCGTGCCTCGCTCGGGTGTGTCGACGGGGGGCGCAGCGGGCGCCTTCTGCTCGGGCAAGCGCTCATCGGCCCGTGTTCCCTGCGGCCGCGGCACGCCCGGACTCCCCTGCGTCGTCATCGGCGTGCCCAGCGGCTGGATCTTCGACACGAACTGGTCGGGCTCGGCCCGGTCGGCCGGCGCGACCTCCTCGGGCGGCTGCAGGCTCTCGGGGGACCCGTCGAGGATCAGCGGCAGTACGACGACAGCGATTACAACGAGAAGCGTGGCACCGACGACCCGATGTTTGAAGTCGACCTGCGCGTCGCCCCCCAGAACGGAAGTTGTCCCCATCAGGCTCCAGTCGTATTCAGCGCGGCGATTATAGCACCGACGGTGTAGAACGAACCAAAGACCACGATGCGGTCGTTCCGGCTCGCCTGCTCGAGCGCGACGGCGTAGGCCGTAACGGCGTCCTCGTGATCGCTCACGGGTGCGTCCTGCGCAACGGCTTCGACGTGACGGCGCACCTGCGCCCGCGACATCCCCCGTTCGACGTCGAGCCCCGCCACATGCCACGCGTGCACGATGCCGGCCAGCAAGCGCGCCATCTCGCGCACGGGTTTGTCGGCGAGAGCTGCGAACACGGCGATGGTGCGTCCGGCGCAGGGCTGGGCGCGGAGGAAGCTTCGCAGTATGCGGACTGCCCCGGGGTTGTGGGCCACGTCGAGCACCTGCAAAGGCGGACCGGGGATCACCTGCAGGCGACCGTGCAGGCGTGTGCTCGACAGACCCTCGCGCAGAGATTCGTTATCCACGCACAGCCTGTGCTGAAGAGCAGTTACGGCCATGAGCACGCCCGCGGCGTTCTCGATCTGGCGATCTCCACGCAGCGGCGGCGGCGGTAAACCGTCATGGCGCTCCTCGAGGCCCCGCTCGGCCTGCCGCGCCCACCAACTCCAGCCCGCGGCCGTCGTCTCGTAGCCAAAGTCGCGTCCGAGCTGCCACAGCTCGGCGCCGATGCTCACGGCACGCTCCGCTATGCAGGCCGGCGGGCGCGGATCGGCACACACCGCGGGCCGGCCGCTGCGAAAAATTCCCGCCTTCTCACGCCCGATGGCGTCGCGTGTGGTGCCCAGCCATTGCGTGTGGTCGATGCCCACAGAGGCGATGAGTGCGACGTCTGCGTCCAGGACGTTCACCGCATCCTTGCGCCCGCCCAGACCGACCTCCAGCACGGCCACCTCCACCCCGCGGGCCCGGAACACCAGCAATGCCGCCAGCGTGCCGAACTCGAAATAGGTCAACGGGATGTCCGCGCGTGCGGCCTCGACCCGCGCGAACGCCCGACACAGCTCGTCGTCGCTTGCACACGCGCCGTCGACTTTCACGCGCTCGTTGTAGCGCACGAGGTGCGGGGAGGTGTAGCTGCCCACGCGGTAGCCGCCGCGTCTGTATATCGACTCCAGCATTGCCACGCTCGAGCCTTTGCCGTTCGTGCCCGCGACGCTCACGACCGCGTGAGGCACCGGAGCGAGAGCCAGGCGCGCGAAGACCTCGCGCACGCGCGCGAGGCTCAGGTCCATGCTGCGGGCGTGCACCGACTGGATGTAATCCAACCAGTACTCGAGCGTGTCGTCACCGCCCGTGGCGACGCGCGATATTTTGCCGGTGATGGCTTCGGGGACTGCCGGCACTTGCGGCACAGCTGCCAAGGCGCGAGCGCGGTCGCTAGCCGCGCGACGAAAGGGTTGTCAACAGACTGTGCACGGTATCACGCATCTCCCGCCGATCGACGATCATGTCCACGGCTCCGTGCTCGAGAAGAAACTCGGCTCGCTGAAAGCCCTCCGGCAGCTTCTCCCGCACCGTTTGCTCGATGACGCGGGGACCGGCGAAACCCACCAGTGCGTTGGGTTCCGCGATCACGACATCGCCCAGCATGGCGAGGCTCGCGGACACGCCGCCCATCGTCGGATCGGTGAGAACGGAAATGTAAGGGACGCCTCTCTTCGCCAGACGCGCCAGGGCGGCCGAGGTCTTGGCCATCTGCATGAGCGAGAAAAGCGCCTCCTGCATGCGTGCTCCACCGCTGGCCGCAAAGCACACCAGGGGAATGGCGCCATCGAGACACCGCTCGACGGCCCGCACGAACCGCTCGCCGACGACAGAGCCCATCGACCCGCCGAGAAAATCGAACTCGAACGCCGCCGCAATCACCGGCAGCTCCTTGAGCGAACCCTCGACGACGACCAGCGCGTCAAGCTCACCGGTGCGCTTTTGCGCGTCGGCGAGACGATCGCGATACCTCTTGCTGTCCTTGAACTTGAGGGCGTCCACCGGAGCTACGCCGGCGGCGATCTCCTCCATGGCGCTCGCGTCGAGGAACGACGCCAGGCGGGCACGGGCGTCGATGCGGATGTGGTATTTGCATTTGGGGCAGACCTCGAGGTTGCGCTCAAGTTCGGCCCGGTAGAGCACGGCGGCGCACGTCGGACACTTGCTCCACAGACCTTCCGGCACGCCCCGCTTGCTGATCTTGGCCCCGGACTTGATCTTTGGGGGCAGCAGTTTCCCCAACCAGGTCATCGCGACGTCGCCTGCGCGCCCTGCCCGCCCGGCGCGACCGCACGGCGCGCATCCGCTGCTCGCACCGCCGCCAGAAAGCGGTGCACCTTCTCCCCATCCTTGATGCCGCCCGTCGATTCCACGCCGGAACTTACGTCCACCGCAAAAGGCCCAACGACATCGATCGCCTGACCGACGTTCTCCGCCGTGAGGCCCCCTGCCAGAATGACGGGTCGCTCCAGGTCCGCAGGAATCTGCTCCCAGGGAAAAGTCCGCCCCGTGCCGCCAACGAGGCTGGGCATGTAGGTGTCGAGCAGCAGGCCCCTGCTCTGGGCATATCGCTGCGCCTCGTGCTCGAGGGAGATCCCCGGACGCATCTTGATGGCTTTGATGTAGGGCACCGAACAAAGACGACAACGCTGCGGCGATTCCCGGCCGTGAAACTGCACGAGATCGAGCCGCACGTCTGCGAGCACCTGCGCAAGCTCCTCTTCGGGCGGGTCGACGAAAACACCGACGACGCTGACCAAAGGCGGAATGGATCGGACTATCGCCTGCGCCTGTGCGATGGACACGCACCTCGAACTCGGGCCGTAGAAGACCAGCCCGATGGCGTCGGCGCCGCTCGCAACAACCTCCCGCGCGTCTTCAACCCGCGTAATGCCGCACACTTTGACCCGGGTCCTGCGCACCTTCAAGCTGAGCTCCTGGCCGTGGAGGCATGGCGCCTTGCCGAAGCCCGGATACTCTACAGGACATCAATCGGGCGCGGAAGCGCTACCAGAAACGGCAGATCGGCGGCGGGGCCGGAAGCCGGAACTGCTCCGGGTAGAAAACCCGGCTCAGATAGAGCCCGTCGGGCGGCGCCGTAACGCCCGCCTGCGTGCGGTCGCGGCTCATTAACACCTCGCGTGCCCAAGACGGCTCAGCCTCGCCGCTGCCGATGGCGAGCAGAACGCCCACGATATTGCGCACCATGTGATGCAGAAATGCATCGGCCTCCGCATCGATGCAAACCCACTGTCCGTGTCGGGCGATGTCAAGGCGACGAAGATCACGGACCGAGGTCCGCGCCTGACACGCGCTCGCGCGAAAGGCGTTGAAGTCGTGCCGCCCGAGCAGGTTCGCGGCCGCCTCGCGCATGCGCTGTACGTCGAGCGGGCGGTATTCCCAGCCGACGCGCCGATGCAGGTAGGTCGGGCGGACGGGCCGATTGTGAATGACGTAGCGATAGCCCCTGCCCATCGCCGAGAAGCGGGCGTGAAACTCGACGCCAACGGGCACCACCCACAGCACGGCGATGCCGTCGGGAAGCAGCGTGTTGGACCCGCGGACCCAGGAATACGCGTCGCGCTCGCTCTGCGTGTCGAAATGCACCGTCTGCGCACACGCATGCACACCGGCATCGGTACGCCCGGCGCACACGACACGAACCGCGCGATCCGCGATCTGCGACAGAGCGCGCTCGACGAAACCCTGCACCGTCGGCGTGTCGCCCTGTCGCTGCCAGCCACAGAACCGCGATCCGTCGTACTCGAGGCAGGCGGCGAGTCTCAAGTGGCTGCCCGGGCGGTCTCGTCGTCACTCGATGGGAAGTGGATTATCCCAGAGTCGTAAGGCGCACGCCTAGCCCCGGCACATTTCGCTATAATCGCCCGGCCCACTCGCCAACGACGAGAGATCGAACCCAGTGCCTGCGCAAACGAACACGACCACGCCCATCGAATCTTATCGTGCCGGCCCTGACACGTCGGGGCATTTCGGCATCTACGGCGGCCGTTTCGTCGCCGAGACGCTGATGCCCCTCATCCTCGAGGTGGAGCGGGCCTACAAAAGCGCGAAGGGAGACGGTGCGTTCGCCGACGAGTTCGACTACTACGCGAAACACTACATCGGGCGACCCAGTCCCTTGTATTTCGCGGAGAGCCTGACGAAACGTCTGGGTGGGGCCCGGATCTACTTCAAGCGCGACGAACTCAACCACACGGGCGCGCACAAGATCAACAACACGCTCGGGCAGGTGCTGCTGGCGAGACGCATGGGCAAGAAGCGCATCATCGCCGAGACCGGAGCCGGCCAGCACGGCGTCGCCACGGCCACCGTCTGCGCCCTGTTCGACCTGCCCTGCGTGGTCTACATGGGCGCGACCGATATCGAGCGCCAGGCCCCCAACGTCTTTCGCATGAAACTGCTCGGCGCCGAAGTGGTGCCCGTGACATCGGGCACCGCCACGCTGAAAGACGCCATGAACGAGGCCCTGCGCGACTGGGTGGCCAATGTCGAGGACACGTTCTACATCATCGGCACGGTCGCCGGGCCGCATCCGTATCCGGCGATGGTTCGTGACTTTCAGTCGGTCATCGGCCGCGAGGTGCGCCGCCAGATCATCGAAGCCGAGGGTCGACTGCCGGACTGCCTCGTCGCGTGCATCGGGGGAGGCTCAAACGCCATGGGCCTGTTTCACCCCTTTCTGGACGAACCCTCGGTGGAGATCATCGGGGTGGAGGCCGCGGGCCGCGGCATCGAGACCGGCGCCCACGCCGCCTCTCTCACCGGCGGAGTTCCCGGCGTTCTCCACGGCAACCGGACGTATCTGCTGCAGGACGCAGATGGCCAGATTCTGGACGCACACTCCATCTCCGCGGGTCTCGACTACCCGGGGATCGGCCCCGAGCATGCCTGGCTTCACGACTGCGGCCGGGCGCACTACGTTTCCATCACCGACGCCGAGGCCCTCGAGGCCTTCCAGGTGTGCTGCCGTGCGGAGGGCATCATCCCAGCCCTCGAGCCTGCTCACGCTCTCGCCCACGTTCTCAAGATCGCGCCCACGCGCGCGCCCGATCACGTGCTGGTCATGAACATGTGCGGGCGGGGGGACAAGGACGTGTTTACCGTGGCCGACGCGCTGGGTGTCGCACTTTGAGCCCGCCGCACGACGCAGACACCCGCCTGCAGCGGTGCTTCGCGACGCTGCGGGCGGCACACCGGGGCGCACTGGCGACGTTCACCACGGCGGGCGACCCCGATGCCGCAACTTCACTCGCCATACTGAAAGGCCTGCCTCGCGCCGGCGCCGACATCATCGAGATCGGTATGCCCTTCTCCGACCCGATGGCCGACGGGCCCGCCATTCAGGCGGCCAGCCAGCGCGCGCTGCGTGCCGGCATGACGCTCGCGCGCACGCTCGACATGGTGGCCGACTTCCGCTCCGGCGACGACGCCACCCCCGTCATCTTGATGGGTTACTACAATCCGATCTACCGCTATGGCGGACGCCGGTTCATCGACGACGCCCTGCGGGCCGGAGTCGACGGCCTCATCGTAGTGGACCTGCCCCCTGAGGAAGACGAGGAACTGTGTCATCCCGCGCTGACCGCGGGCCTGCACTGGATCCGGCTGGCAACGCCCACAACCGACGACAACCGCCTGCCCGTGGTGCTGTCGAACACGAGCGGCTTCGTCTACTACGTATCCGTCCTCGGCATAACCGGCACCCGTTCGGCCTCCGACGAGGCCATCCGTGCGGCAGTCGAGCGTCTGCGGCGGCACACGCAACTGCCCATTGCTGTCGGGTTCGGTATCAAGACGCCGGCCCAGGCGGCGGCGGTCGCAGCCGTGGCCGATGCGGCGGTCGTGGGATCGGCGCTCGTCGAGCGTATTGCGCAAAACCTCGACGAGACCGGCACCGTACGCCCTCAGCTGCTTGCGTCGGTGCTCGGCTTCGTCGAGTCTCTGGCCGCGCCGCTTCGAGGCGGGGCGCCCGGCGCGAACTAGCTCGCCAGCTGGGCGGCGAGCTCGGCGGCCTGCTTGCGCTGGCCCTCGTTACCTTCGCGCAGCACCTCGTCGATGATGTTGCGCGCACCGGACTGATCACCCATGTCGAGATAAGCCTTGGCGAGATCGAGCTTGGTCGCCGACTCGTCCCAGGGCGAGTACTGCAGATTCTCCGAGGAGTCCGCATCGCCCTCGTCTTCAGGGCCCTTGAGGTCCTCGTCGGTGAGCTCGAGCGGCGAAACATCGACCATCGGCTCCACCTCGGTATCCGTCTTCGCCCACGCGTGCGCCGCGGATTCTTCGGCACCGTCATCCTCCGTCTCCAGCTCGAGGCCGAAGAAATCGTCGCCGGACGACCCGGCGGCCGCCGCTTGCTCGTCTTCGTCATCGAGGACCAGCGCATCACGGGCATCCTCGTCGAGCTCCAACTCGGCACCGCCGAAGTCGATGCCCTCGGCGACCATTGTCGCCGCCGGATCGTGCGCTTGCGCCGCAGCCTCCAGGGCCGCCAAACTCTCATCGAGCTCGGAGCCGATGTCGATGTCCCCCTCGGCCGAGATACGCCTCTCGATCTCACCGAAATCCGGGAACTGCTCGCGATCCGGCTCCGGAAACGGTGCCAGCTCAGCGTCCCCCGGCTCGCTGAACTCCATGTCCAGCGCCCTCGCCGGGGACTTCTCCGCCTGCGCCCCCGCGTCATCGGGGGTGTGCTCGACGCCGGGCTCAGGAAAAGGCTCTTCGCGCGGGTTCACGCCGCCGCCCTGCATCAGCTCAGCGCCGGCCACATCGGCGGCCCCGGCCGCGGCGGCTACGCCGGCGGCGACCGCCGACACGTTCTTGAACAGCGGGTTGTCAGGGTTGACCTTGCGACCCATTTCCGTCACCCGCGCCCAGATGTCGGAGTTCTGCTCGCCCTCTGCCGAGTACAGTTCCTCGGCCAGCATCTCGAAGGCATTGACGTCGTTTCGCTTGTGATAGATCTCGAGCAGCTTGAGCTTGAGCTCCGGTCTCGACGCATCGCGCCCGAGGGCCTCCTTGAGCACCTCTTCGGCCTGCTCGTCGCGTCCATAAGCGATATACACCTCGGCTTCCGCCAGAGGGTCGACCTCGTCCGCCTGCATCTTTCCCATTCCCGGTACACCGAACTCGCTCAGGAAGGAGGTGTCGGTGGCACTGGCGGCGGCGCCGGTTTGCGGGTTCACGCTGTGCGTGTTGAGCGTGCTGCCGGCGAAGACGCTCTCTTCGAACTCGGCCATCGAACGGCGCCGACGCTGGATGATCAGTGCCCCGGTAACGAGCGCCGCGACGCCCAGCACGCCCAGCACGATGATCTGCCAGTTCCAGACGATCCTGTCCCGCCAGCCCTCCCACCACGCACGCACAACGCGCGGTGCGGCTGCCCACACGGGTGCCGCCACCGCCTCCGGCTGCTGCGGCGCCGGGTCGGCCCCGACCACCGTCGCCGTCGGCTCCGCCCGGGTTTCGGCGATGCTGCCCTGCGCCTGCGGCGCCTGCGATGGCGGCTCCGCTGCGGGTTGCGGTTCGGCGTCGCGTACCGCCGCCGCCTGTTGCGCCAGCGCCAGGTTCTGGCTCTCGATCTCGAGCAGGCGTGAAGCTTTCTGCACCTGCTCCTCCAACAGTCTGACCTTCTCGCGCAGCTCGCGATTCTCGAGATCGCGCGACACCAGGGATTCCTCCAGCGTAGCGATCTCGGCGCGCAGCGCATCCGCCCCGGTACCCACCGCGGCGGCGACATCCGCACCCGTGCCGACACCCTCGTCGACAGCGACATTCTCACCATTCGAAGCGGCGACGGTGGCCCGCACGAGGCGCAGGAGATCCTGTTTCTGCGGCGTCGTCGCCGTCTCGCTCGCCGTTGTCACGAGCGAATCGGCCTGCGGCGCCTCGTCCTCACTGGACAGGGCTACCGGCGTCGCCGGCTCAACCGTCCCGACCTCGGCTCCGACCTTCGCCAGCTGGGTCGTCGCCGCCGTGCGCAGGCGATAGCTCTCCCACTCGGCGAGCTGGGCCTGATACTCCCGGGCCGCTGATTGTCGCGTCACGGCCTTCACCTCGGCGGCATCGGGAACGCGCAGAATCTGCCCGGTCTTGAGGCGATTCAGATTGCCGTCGATGAACGCGTCCGGATTGGCCTGCTGTATTGCGACCATGAGCTGGTAAACGCTGGTACCGGCCGGGGCTCCGATCTTCGAAGCGATGCTCCACATGGTGTCGCCGGCTTGCGTCGGGTCGAGGACGAAACCCGTCGACGCCGGCGCCGCAGGGGCGTCCGCCGGTGCTTCGGGCGCCGACGCCGTCACTGCCACGGGCGCCGGTGCGGGCGGCGCCACCGGCGCCGCCGCCTGTGCCGTCGACTCCACGCCGCCCCCCGGCACGCGCGGGCTGCTGATCGATCCCGCGTCACCCTGCGCGTACAGCGGCGGATCGAGCAAAGCCGTGTACTCACGGATCAGCTTGCCCCCCGCCCACTCGACAGCCACGAGGAAGTGAAGGAACGGCTCGCTCAGCGGCCCTTCCGAGGTGATCCGTATGACCGAGTCTCCGTTGGCATTGGTCGTCGCCTCGAACTGCAGCTGCTGCAGATACGACGGCAGATCGACGCCCGCACGTGCGAAATCGGAGCGGCTGCCCAGGTCGACCTCGACGCTGCCGAGCTCGCTCTCGGCCACCGTGGCGAGAGCGATTTCGGCCTCGAGGGGTTCGTCCAGAGCCGAAGTCACGCTCAATTTGCCGAGCCCGAGGGCATGCCCCGCGGCCGGAAAACAGATCAGCACGGCGCAGGCTACGGCGCGCCTAAGTTGCAACAACCGACGTCTTTTCACGCACCCTTCTCCCGCTCGTCATCCAGAAAACTGTTATAGGACATGAAGTTAATTTGACATTTTGCTACGCCGTCTCATGTACGGCTACTAAACTTCTAGTCCATAAGCGTTCTCGAATCAAATTTTCGGCGATCTGAACGCTGTTCAGGGCGGCGCCCTTGCGCACGTTGTCGCTCACGACCCACAGATCGAGCCCCCGGTCGTGCGAAATGTCCTCGCGTATTCGCCCGACGAAGACCGCGTCGCGGTTCGCCGCGTCCGTCGCCGCCGTCGGATACCCGCCGGGCACGCGCTCGTCGACGACACGCACGCCGGGCGCCCCCGTGAGAATCTCGCGGGCCCGCGCGGCCGTGATCTTGTCTCGGGTCTCGATGTGAATCGCCTCCGAGTGCCCGTAGAAGACGGGGATTCGCACCGCCGTGGGGTTGACGCGTATGCTGTCGTCCTCGAGTATCTTGTGAGTCTCCCAGACCATCTTCATCTCTTCGCGCGTGTAACCGTTGTCCTCGAAGACGTCTATCTGCGGGATGGCGTTGAAGGCGATCTGCTTGGGCATGACCTCACAGGTGGGCGCCTTGCCGCTCAACAGGGCCGTCGTCTGCCCGGCCAGTTCCTCGATGGCCCTTCTGCCGGCTCCGGAAACGGACTGATAGGTGCACACGTTGATGCGCTCGATGCCGACCTCGTCGTAGATAGGCTTCAGAGCCACCACCATCTGAATGGTGGAACAGTTGGGATTGGCAATGATGCCTCTGTGTCTCTCGAGGGCATGAAGATTCACCTCCGGCACGACCAGGGGCACGTCCGCGTCGTAACGAAAACGCGACGTGTTGTCGATCACCACGCAGCCCGCGGCCGCCGCCTTGGGCGCGAACTCATCCGAGACGGCCCCACCGGCGGAAAACAGCGCAATGTCCGCCTGCGAGAAATCGAAGGCGGCGAGGTCCCCCACGGCAACCGAGCGGCCGCCGAACGTCACCGAGCGGCCTGTCGATCGAGCGCTTGCCAGGGGATGGATCGTTGCGACCGGGAAAGACCGCTCCTCGAGAATGGACAGCATCGCCTCCCCTACGGCACCCGTGGCGCCGACGACAGCGACGTCGTAACTTTCAGTCATTGGCGTTGTCACCGATAGTTTCAAGCTAGTTACGCGCACCACGCGCTGCAACCTCCCGCCCGAGGCAAACAGACGATCGACCGCAAGTGCCCGACTGCTGACACCGACCTGCGCGCCGAGGGTCGCACCGCCGCGGCCGCGGGCTCGCAGCAGCGCTCAGCCGCCGTCGGTCCGCAGCGCCTCCACGACGGCATCGCCCATCTCGGCGGTGCCGGTCACGCGCTCCCCCGGACTGGCGATATCGGCGGTCCGCAGGCCCTCGGCCAGCACCGCCGCGACGGCCGCCTCGACACGATCGGCATGATCGGCCCGGCGCAGTGAGTAACGCAGACACATGGCCAGTGACAGCACCGTCGCGAGCGGATTGGCCCGATTGGTGCCTGCGATGTCCGGGGCGCTGCCGTGGACCGGCTCGTACAGACCCTTATCGCGCTCATCGAGCGAGGCCGAGGGAAGCATGCCGATGGACCCTGTCAACATCGATGCCTCGTCGGAGAGGATATCGCCGAACATGTTGGAGGTGACGATCACGTCGAACTGCGTGGGCGCCCTCACCAGCTGCATCGCCGCGTTGTCGACATACATGTGGGTGAGCTCGACGTCCGCGTAGGAGCCGCCGACCGCGGTGACCACCTCCCGCCACAGCTCCGAGCACTCCAGCACGTTGGCTTTGTCCACCGAGCATACTCGCCGGCCGCGCCGCTGCGCCACCTTGAAGGCGACGTGCGCGATACGCTCGATCTCGGACTCGCGATAGACGAGCGTGTTGAAGCCCCTGCGCTCGCCGGCCTCCAGCACCTCGATGCCACGCGGCTCGCCGAAATAAATACCGCCGGTCAACTCGCGCACGATCAGCAGATCGAGCCCGGACACCACCTCCGGTCGCAGCGTGGATGCCGCGGCGAGCGGCGCGAACAACAGCGCCGGCCTGAGGTTGGCAAACAGGTCCAGTTCCGCCCTGAGGCGCAGCAGTCCCCGCTCCGGTCTCGAGTCGCGCGCAATCCGCTCCCAACGCGGGCCCCCCACGGCGCCCAGCAAGATGGCGTCGGCCGCCCGCGCGAGCGAGAGCGTCGCGTCGGGCAGCGGATCCCCGTGCTGCTCGAAAGCGGTCCCGCCGATCGGCGCCGATTCGTACTCGATGTCGAGACCGAAATCAGTGCGCAAACACTCGACAACCTTGATCGCCTGAGCGACCACCTCGAGCCCGATACCGTCGCCGGGCAGCACTGCGATCTTGTGACTCATCGGCTCTCGTGGGGATGGGGGTTGGGTTTACGGTGCACGGAGCGCGCAGTGGACACAGCGCCCGCCTGCGCCGCGGTCCGTAGTCTATCACGACGCAATGGCGTCGAGTGAAAGCTCAAATTGACACCCATGTTATTCTCGTTCACAGTTGCTTATCGACTGACGCGAGCTTGCGTCAAGCGCTGAATCGACGCGAATGTCGCCACGGCAAGAATGTCCGGCACCACGTTCAGAAAGCTTCTAGTCAGACTGGCCGAGCGGATCGGGTATCACCAGATCCCGCTGCGCAGCGATGCGTGCGAAATTGCCGAGTTCCTGGAGCCCGGCGCCGTCCATCACGAGCTCGTCAAGCGGGCCGTGCAGGCGATCTATCGCGCCAACCGCTGCGGCCATCTCGACGCCGCCGTCGGCGTCACGCTGACCTTCGAAGCACTCGGCGCCCTGCGCGGAGACATCATCCGCAGCGGGCGCGGCGACATCGATCAGCTCGACCTGCTGGAGAAGATCGGGGCTCAGGTTGCCGAAGTCTTCGGCACCCTGGACCTCAAGGCACGCAGTGGCCCTGAGCCGGTCGTCGCGGCGACGGTGATACCGCTGGCGCCGACGGGGTCCGAGGCGCCGCTGCGCTTCCCGGGCGACTAGCCGGCCCGGGCGGGGCGGCGTGCCGACCCCCGCCGCCTTCGCCTCACTCGCTTCCCCGGGCCGCCGCCGGGATGTTCACGAGTCCCGCGGGCACGTCCACGTTCTGGGCCCGGTGACGCAGGACGTGATCCATCAGGACCATGGCCAGCATGGCCTCGGCGATGGGCGTTGCGCGCACGCCCACACAAGGGTCGTGACGGCCGGTGGTGACGATCTCCACGGGCTCGCCGTCGATGTTCACGCTGCGCCCCGGAATGCGGATGCTCGAGGTGGGCTTCAGGGCGATGCTGACGACGATGTCCTGTCCCGTCGAAATGCCGCCGAGCGTCCCACCCGCATTGTTGCTGAGGAAACCTTGCGGCGTCATGTCGTCGCGATGCTCGGAACCTCGCTGTGACACACACGCGAAGCCTGCGCCGATCTCCACCCCCTTGACGGCATTGATCCCCATCATCGCGTGCGCGATGTCGGCGTCAAGCTTGTCGAAAACGGGCTCGCCCAGGCCGACGGGAACCCGATCGGCGATCACCTTGACGCACGCCCCCACCGAGTCGCCCTGACGGCGAAGCTCCTCGATGTACTCCTTCATGGGCTCGAGCATGTCCGGATCGGGGCAGAAAAGAGGGTTCCTCTCGACGTGGTCCCAGTCGATGCGCTGCGCCCGCAGCGGTCCGAGCTGCGCCAGGTACCCACGTACCCGCGTGCCGTGGCGTTCGCGCAGATACTTCCTGGCGATGGCGCCGGCGGCGACCCGCATCGCCGTCTCGCGGGCCGACGCTCTGCCGCCGCCACGATAGTCGCGAAGCCCGTACTTGCGCAGGTACACGTAGTCGGCGTGGCCCGGCCGGAAACGATCCTTGATCTCGGCATAGTCGCGGGTACGCGGGTCTTCGTTGCGGATCAACAGTCCGATGGGGGTGCCCGTGGTGCGGCCCTCGAAGACCCCCGAGAGGATCTCGACGCGGTCACTCTCGCGACGCTGTGTGGTATAGCGCGACGTGCCGGGACGGCGACGATCCAGGTCCGGCTGAATGTCGCTCTCGGCAAGCTCCAGGCCCGGCGGGCAGCCGTCGACGATGCAGCCGAGCGCTGGGCCGTGACTCTCCCCGAACGTGGTGACCGCGAACAGCCTGCCGAAAGTGTTGCCGGACATGAGCCGATGTTACCCGAGTCCGCACGGCCCTAATAGTCCCGCGGCCGGCGCCGGCACCGGGCATCAGTCCACCCGCCGCGCTCAGGTCTTGGGGAGGGTCACACCGAGCTGGCCCTGGTACTTGCCGCCGCGATCCTTGTAGGACACTTCGCAGTCCTCCTCCGCCTCGAAGAAGATCACCTGCGCCACGCCCTCGTTGGCGTAGATCTTGGCGGGCAAGGGCGTCGTGTTGGAGAACTCGAGGGTGACGTGCCCTTCCCACTCGGGCTCGAACGGCGTGACGTTGACGATGATGCCGCAGCGCGCATAGGTCGACTTACCCAGACAGATGGTCAACACGTTGCGCGGGATGCGCAGATACTCGACGGTGCGAGCGAGGGCAAACGAGTTCGGCGGGATGATGCACACCTCGCCCTGGAAATCGACGAAGCTGTTGTCGTCGAAGTTCTTCGGGTCGACGACCGCCGAGTTGATATTGGTGAAGATCTTGAATTCCTGTGAACAGCGAATGTCATACCCGTAGCTCGACGTGCCGTAGGAGACGATACGGTGGCCGTCGACGCTGCTCACCTGACCCGGCTCGAAGGGCTCTATCATGCCCTGCGACTCGGCCATGCGCCGGATCCATCTGTCGGATTTGATCGTCACGGCCGGGGCGCCGGTCCCGAGCAACGCGGCAGCCTGCCTGCGACGAAGCCCCCCCGCCGCGGGCCGCGACGCCCGCGGCGGCAACCGCGAGGCCGCCGGTTGCTGACTTCGCTTGGCGATCGTGCCACGGGATCAGGTGCTCTGAATCACGATCGAGGGGAACTTGTCGCTGAAGTCCTTCTTACGCGTCGACAGACGTGCCGCGAGGCGCCGCGCGATGCGCTTGTAGACCGTGGCGATGGATCCGTCGGGATCCGCGACGACGGTGGGCCTGCCGCTGTCGGCGTCCTCGCGGATACGCCCGTCGAGAGGCACGTCGCCGAGATGCTCGACGCCGTACTCCTCGGCCATGCGCTTGCCGCCCCCTTCGCCGAAGACGTGCTCTTCGTGACCGCACTGGCTGCAGATGTGCGTGCTCATGTTCTCGACCACCCCGAGCACCGGAATCTCCACCTTCTCGAACATCTTGTAAGCCTTGCGTGCGTCGAGCAGGGCGATGTCCTGTGGTGTCGTGACGATGACCGCCCCGGTGACCGGGACGCGCTGCGCCAGCGTCAGCTGGATGTCGCCCGTGCCCGGCGGAAGATCGATGACGAGATAGTCCAGATCCCGCCAGCGCGTGTCCTTGAGCAGTTGCTCCAAAGCCTGGGTGACCATGGGGCCGCGCCAGATCATCGGTGTCTCCTCGTCGATGAGAAAGCCGATGGACATCGCCTGCAGGTTGTAGCTCAAGATCGGCTCCATGCTCTTGCCGTCGCGCGACTCCGGCCGCGCGCTGACCCCCAGCATGCGCGGCTGGCTCGGGCCATAGATGTCCGCGTCGAGAACGCCGACCGACGCGCCCTCGGCCGCGAGCGCCAGCGCGAGGTTCGCGGCCACGGTCGACTTGCCGACCCCCCCTTTACCGGAGGCGACCGCGATCATGTTCTTCACGTTCGCGATCGGCTTGACGCCCTTCTGCACGGTGTGCGAAGCGATCTTGACGTCGATGTCGACCTCGACCTGATCGACGCCATCGAGCGCCGCGAGCTGCGACTTCAGCAGCTGCGCGTACTCCGGGATCCAGCTCCTGGCCGGATAACCGAGCGTAATGCCGACGCGCACGCTTCCGTCGCTCACATCGATGCGGCTTACGGACTTCGTCGACACCGGGTCACGATCCGTGTTCGGGTCGACCACGTTGCGCAGCGCCTTCTCGACTGCCTCCTTGGTTACGCTAGCCATTGATCGGATCACCTTCTCGGTCTGTCACTGACGGGAAACTTCGGCAACGAAGGGGTGCGCAATGCTACACCGTCGATGAGCAAATGTCATGGTCGCACCGCGCCGGGCGCGGGACTTTCCCGAGCGCTCGTGGGGATTTAGCGGCGCCCCCGGCGAGGCGGCGGCCGTTGCGCGGGCGTCGCGGCGACGCCGGCGCGGCGCGGCCCCCTCGCGCCGCTCGATGAGCTTGCCTGGGCGCTCGGGCGACGATAAACGTACAATGCCGCGATGAGGGAAAAACCGAGCGTATCCCAGAGCAATCCATGAGCGGTCGCAAACGCAGAATTCTGGTCACCAGCGCGCTGCCGTACGCCAACGGCCCGATTCACCTCGGCCACCTGGTCGAGTACCTGCAGACCGACATCTGGGTGCGCTTCCAGCGCCTGCGCGGCCACGAGTGTCACTACGTCTGCGCCGACGACACCCACGGCACCCCCATCATGCTGCGCGCCCGCAGCGAGGGCATCACCGCGGAGGAGCTCATCCAGCGCTTCGACGGTGAGCACCGCGCTGACTTCCGGGATTTCCTGATCGACTTCGACAACTACTACACCACCCACTCACAGGAGAACCGGGAGTTCGCCGAGGGCATCTACCGCGCCCTGCGTGACGGCGGTCACATCGCCCGGCGCACCATCAGCCAGGCATTCGACCCGGTCGAGGGCATCTTCCTGCCGGACCGCTTCATCAAGGGGGAGTGTCCCCGCTGCCAGTCTGCGGAGCAGTATGGCGACAGCTGCGAAGTCTGCGGCGCCACCTACAACCCAACCGACATGAAGAACCCGGTGTCCGTCGTCTCCGGCGTCGCCCCCATCGAGAAGCAGTCGGAGCACTTTTTCTTCAAGCTCGGCGACTTCCAGGAGATGCTGCAGCAGTGGACACGCGGCGGTCATCTCCAGGAGGAGGTCCGCAACAAGATCGAGGAATGGTACGAGGCCGGGCTGCAGGACTGGGACATCTCACGCGACGCGCCCTACTTCGGCTTCGAGATCCCCGGCGAGAAGGACAAGTACTTCTACGTCTGGCTCGACGCGCCCATCGGCTACATGGCGAGCTTCAAGAACTACTGCGCCCGCACCGGCGTCGACTTCGAGGAGTTCTGGGGCCCCGAGGCGCAGACGGAGCTTTACCATTTCATCGGCAAGGACATCCTCTACTTTCACGCCCTCTTCTGGCCGGCCATGCTGCACGGCGCCGGCTACCGGCGCCCGACGGCCGTTTACGCGCACGGCTTCCTCACGGTCAACGGCCAGAAGATGTCGAAGTCGCGCGGCACGTTCATCACCGCACGCACCTATCTCGAGCACCTGGATCCGGAGTACCTGCGCTACTACTTCGCCGCCAAGCTGAACAGCCGCGTCGAGGATCTGGACCTGAACTTCGACGACTTCTCCCAAAGGGTGAACTCCGATCTCGTCGGCAAGGTCGTCAACATCGCAAGCCGCTGCGCCGGCTTCATACAAAAGCACTTCGACGGCCGCCTCGGTCCGCGGCTCGACGATCCGCAGCTGCTGGCGAGCTTCGCCGCCGAGGGCGAACGCATCGCCGAGCTCTACGAGGCACGGGAATTCAGTCGCGGCATGCGCGAGATCATGGCCCTCGCCGATCGCGCCAATCAGTACATCAATGACAAGCAACCCTGGGTCATGGCCAAGGACCCCGACCGGCGCGAGGAGCTCTGGGCCGTTTGCACCCTGGGGCTCAACCTGTTTCGTGTGCTGGGCGTGTACCTCGCACCCGTTCTGCCGGGCCTGGCGCAGCGTGTCGGGGCCTTCATGAACGCTCCCCTGCACGAGTGGGACGAACACGGCCGCGCGCTGCTGGAGCATCCCCTCTCCGCCTTCGTTCACCTGATGCAGCGCGTCGACCCGAAGAAGGTCGCCGCGGTGATGGAAGCCTCACGGGAGACCTCGGCATCGACGCCCTCCTCCGCCGGCACGCCGGCATCGTCCGAGCCCATTGCGCCGACAGTGGACTACGAGGACTTCGCCCGCATCGACCTGCGCGTCGCCCGCATCCTCGCCGCAGAGCGCGTCGACGGTGCCGACAAGCTGCTGCGCCTGACGCTGGACGTCGGCACCGACACCCGTGAGGTCTTCGCCGGCATCCGCAGCGCCTACGAGCCCCAAGCGCTGGTGGGCCGCCTCACGGTGGTGGTGGCCAACCTGGCGCCGCGCAAGATGCGTTTCGGCACCTCCGCCGGCATGATCCTCGCCGCCGGCCCCGGCGGCCGCGACATCTGGCTGCTGTCGCCCGACGACGGCGCGGCGCCGGGCATGCGCGTGCGCTGAGCGGCAACGCGCGGCGATGACGTCTCCCCGTTACACGGGTGCCCCCGCAACGCGGACCCCCGCTTCTGCGGCGGCGATCGACGCGTGGCTGCCGCAGACGCAATGCACCCGCTGCGGTTACCCGCACTGCCGCGCCTACGCCGACGCCATCGCAAGCGGCGAGGCGGACATCAACCGGTGCCCGCCCGGCGGCGAGACCACCATCGCCGGCCTGGCGGAGCTGCTCGGCATCGCGCTGCGGCCGCTGGACCCGGCGGTCGGGCCGTCGACGCCGCGCCCGACGGCACGCGTCGTCGAAGCGCAGTGCATCGGCTGCACGCTGTGTCTCAAGGTGTGCCCCGTCGACGCGATCGTCGGCTCCGCGAAGCTCATGCACAGCGTCGTCGCCGCGCAGTGCACAGGCTGCGAGCTGTGCGTGCCCGCGTGCCCGGTCGACTGCATCGAGCTGGCGGCGGCGACGGCGC
>JABAOH010001398.1_pt1 | contig 53107 bp, 54 predicted proteins | sample 7062181 | NCBI WGS metagenome assembly JABAOH01 (sample SAMN14538630, study PRJNA623070) | marine sediment metagenome | biome: marine biome [ENVO:00000428]; feature: marine pelagic biome [ENVO:01000023]; material: deep marine sediment [ENVO:00002113]; isolation source: pool of 5 deep marine... | reverse complement strand
ATGGGCAGGATGAGAAAGGTCCTGGTCAACCTGGGAAGTCTGGAGAATGTCATAAAGGTCAGTCAAACCGTGACGGAAAATCTTCAGGCAATGGAAGCCCTTAAGGGGAATATCGAAAAATCGGCTGAGAGGGTTCAATCGATATACGTTGAACTGAGCGAAAGGATGGAGGAATTCCTGCTCTACAGAACAAAGCAGGACCGTATGGATGATCTCGTGAATGAGCTCATGAGAAGCGTTGACGATATGAACGCGAAAATTTCGAGGTTCGTGACAAGGGACGACCTTGAGGCTTTCAGCCAGAGCCTAAAGCCTTCCGGGGAAGGGGAGGAAGTGGCGGAACCCAAGAAGGACGCGATAGATGATCTGCAGATACAAAAAGAGGAGATAAACATGCTGATAAAAACTCTTGAGGATGAATACAAGAACAAGAGGATTTCAAAGGATGAATTTGAAAAAACAAAGAAGGCCAACGTGGAAAGACTGAAAGAAATCGAGGTGAAGATCAAAGGGGCGGAAAAAATGAAGAAAAGCGGGCTGGCTCCGGAGGCAGAAACTCCTGTAACGCCAAAGGCGGCAGAAAAGCCGAAAATGGGAACTACCGCGAAGCCGGCGAAACCCGTGAACAGGAAGGAAGTGTTGTTAAAGGATCTTGAAGATACCTACAAAAAGGGATTCATAAGCAAGGAAGCGTACGAGCGGACGAAAAAAATGATTTTGTCTGGTAAAGGGTGAACAAAATTCGTTATAAAAAGTTCGTTTTGGTTTGCATAGTCCTGACCTTTGTAAGCCTTGGTATCTTGAACATCTCGTCCCAGAACTATGATGACGAATGGTGGAGCGAAAGGTGGCGACACAGGTTCAGGCTTGACATAAATACGAGCGAATTCTACAGCCCGAACAACAAAACTTCACGTATAGACTGGCCAGTTGAGTACGAGGTGAACTTCACCAACATCCTGAAGGAACTGAACATTTCGGGAACGTTCGATGAGAATTCCACCCGAGTGATCGAATACAACTCCACAGGCTCGATTCTCTGGGAAGTTAAAAGTCAGTTCGACAAGGACGATGGTTATAACCCAACCACCAACGCTGTTGGTGTTCTTTCCTTCCTGCTGAACGGGACAACCCCGAAAAACACGGTGAGGTATTACTACGTTTACTTCGATATAACTGAAAACGGGAACAAGGAAAAACCGAACTATTCGAGCGATCTGATATACAGCTATGCGGGAAGCATCGAGGAGTTTAACGTGAACAACTCCATAATGGCATGGTTTGTTGATACCGAGAGAGTGGAGAACACCTCGGGTATCTACCACGTGATAGACTTGGGGACGTCAAACGAGATTATAAAGCCCGATCCGGACGGCAGGACGGCTGAATACACAAAATATTCAAACGGAACGAACGACTTCGGGTTTGATTTCAGGAACAACGCGACCTTCAAGCATGTAGGCCCGATAAGGATAATTGTCGAACAGATTGGTGAGGAGACCCTGTGGAATTTGACTGAAAACAAGACAGGAGAGGGTTTACTTACGAAAAGATACGTGTTCTATTCGAACAACGTGTTTGTGAAGATCGAACAGGTATACGAGAACGATGCAGGCTATGATATCTCAAGAAACTCAACGTATGCCTCTGTCCCCGGAATAAACGTAAACACAACCTTCAACAACCCTTACAGCAATCCTCCTTATGATTTTCCCAACTACTCGAACACAACGGATCCTGGCTCCTGGGCATGGGGAGCAGAGGAGCAGGGAAGCTGGTCAGCAGGGATAATAAACCTGAACGAAACAGGAACATCGAACTTCTACGCATACAATGATGTTGACAACACCGGAAGGATAGGTATAACTTTGAATACAACAAACATCTCTGCCGGCGGGTTAATAAGTCAGGTTTCTTTCATGCAGTTCAACGGGACAGCCGGTGACGAGAACCAGATAATAAACCTGAAATATGGTCTGCTCAAGAACGTTGTCCTGACAAGGGATAACCTGGAAGCCTGGCAGGTTATTGTCGTGGGAAGAACGTATAATGCTTCGGAGGTTAACGTAAGCGTGTTCAATAAGAATGAAACCGTTATATTCAGGGCTAACGTAACGGTCGATCCCTACGACCTTTCGAAAAGGGTCAACGCCACCCTGGATATGGGAACTGCCGGCACGAACGATGATATCAACATCACGCTCTACGACGGTGACGGGGATGATGTTTACAACAACAGTTATTTCCTACCTGAAAACGCCTCGGTGGATCTGTGGAATGTTACGTTTTGGGTGTTCAACGACACGTGGTATCTTTTGAATAAAAGCTTTTTCACGTTCAACGTTACCGATGATTATTTTATCAACATAACGTCCGTTAAAAACAAGACGGGTTTCCCCGACAGACTTATTAACGTTACACTGGAGGTGAAGAATTACAGGAGGGATGCATGGATACCTAATGCGACGATAAACTGCACGTACGATTCCTCTGAAATCGATCAGAACAACATAACGGACTACAACAACGGGACGTATTTCATCCAGTTTTTCGCCCCGTCCGAATACAAAACATACGTTCTTAACTGCAGCGCCACGAAATACAACAACAGCGGTTTAGATTGGGATGAATTCACGGTTGAGGGTTTTACCACGAACCTAAGCGTAGTTTCCATACCTTCCAACCTAACGTATGATAACATAACCTGGTATGCCGACCAGAGCCTTCCGATTGCAGTGAACGCAACAAACCTGGAAAACGGTTCTGCCTACTATGCGAACATCACTTTGGGTTTGCCGGATAACATAACCGCAAACGTAACCTCCGAAAGCTGTGGCGATATACTCATAGGCAAATCATGCGAAAGGTATTTCTCAATAATCGTTTTTGAGGGAACGCCCGCGGGCAATTACACCTTCAACGTGAGTGTTGAATGGAGAAATTCCGATAGCTCTTATGACATAAATACAACCTCTGTAAACGTAACGGTTCTTCCGAATTCCATACTGGACATAGTCCCGTTGCCTAACAACAAGATATCGGGAATAGTGGCAAAGGAGAAGGAAAAGAACATAGGGAACTTCACGATAAATTCGAGCGGTAACTCCTATCTTCAGAACATCACCTTCAACATCTCGGGATTTGATGGGAACTTCACCTTCGAATTAATCCCGCCGAACGTTTCCTTCATGGTTCCGGGGGAATTGAAGGGGGTACAGATAAATCTCACCGTTTCCCCTGATGTGATCCCCGGGACTTACAACGGGACGTTGAACGTAACCAGCGGGAACGATGGGTGGAAGAACATAACCCTGGAGGTGTCGGTCTCCGGAACCAACATGAGCATTTTCATAGATCCCACCAACTTCACCGCGGAAAACATAACCTGGTATGTAAATCAGAGCTTCCCCTTGTTCGTAAATACAACCAACACAGAGACAGGAGTCGCTTTCGATACGAACATAACCCTTGGTCTTCCAGGGAACATAACCTCGAACGTTTCGAACGAACCCTGCGGGAACGTTCAGGCAGGGGATTCATGCGTAAGATATTTCCTGATAACCGTTCTTAACGGAACGCTTCCCGGGAACTATTCTGTGAACGTAAGCGTTGAGTGGGAGAACCCGGAGGTGGGGAAAAGCGTGAATTTCACTCTTCTTAACATAACCGTTGAATCAAACGTCATTTTCGAAATAGCAGAGGATAATCTGACAGGGGATGTCACGCACGGAACGAACGTTAACTTCGATAATCTCACCCTGAATTCCTCCGGTAACGATGTGGTGATTAACGTGAGTCTGGAGGTGACGGGATTGGGTGACTTCAATTTCACCTTCGTCCCGCTCAAGTTCAACCCGCCAAACGTTACGAACATGTCAGCCGGAGAACTTCATACCGTTCTGGTCAATGTCTCCGTCCCGGCAGGTTACGCCCCGGGTTTGTATAACGGGACCCTGAACATAACAACCTTAAACGCGGGGTGGAAGAATCTGAGCATTCAGGTAAACGTCCCCACGAGCAGGACGTGGATCATCACGCCGGATCCGCCCTACTGCGAAAGACCCATGACCCCTGAATACGGTTTCGTGTGTCCAGGGAATGTAACCATAAACAACACCGGCAACGTTCAAATTGATTTCAACATAACGCCGTATTCTTCCGAATCGTCCCCTGTGAACTACACGTGGACCAATGAGACTAGCTTTTCGATAAACAAGCTCGAATCCCATAGGTTCTCGGTTCTCTACAACGCTACCGGCGCTCCCATACAGTTCCACCTCACGAACTACACGATAAACGCCACTCAGGCTGGTTCGTCTCCTGACTTCCTTATTCTCCAGATAGTTCTCAATCCTTACGTCAAGCCCAAGGTGGTTGTTGGGGTATACCCCAACCAGACAGGGCAGAACGGGAGCATCCGGATATTCGCGAACGTAACCGACCTGAGCGCTTTGAACCCTATCCAAAACGCCTCGATAAACATAACAGGACCCAACGGGACGAGCTACACGGCGCAGATGGACTTCTTCGGGCAACTGGCTGACACATATAAATACGACATATACTTCCCTTACGATGCAGATCACGGACTCTGGGGGGACACCTCCCTCAAAGGCATTTACAACGTGAGCGTGATATCCTTCGACATACAGGGTAAGAACGGAACGAACGCCTCAAGCTTTACTATCTACACTAAACTTATCGTGAACCTTGGAACCTTCAGGGAAAGCGGTATTTACTACCAGGGGGAAAGGGGAGCGATAAACTACAGCGTGGAAGATTTCACGGGTAATCCCTTGGGTAGCGTGAACGCTACATTCACGATAAGAGACCCCCTACAGAACCTTGTTGTCCCTCCCGATCCTTCAACCGTTCATACCACATCCTCCAACGGGAGAATAGATATCCCGCCGGAATTCGAAATCATCGATGATGCCGTTTTCGGCAGCTATAACATAACGACCAATTCCTCGTATTATGAAGCCAGTGTGAACAAAACCGTTCAGGTCATGACATCCTACCAGTTCGAGGTGAGGGAGGATAGCGAGGTTACTGCGAGAGTTGCGATCCCTGATCCCTCTCTCGTTTCACAACCCATGCCTATAAGCGTTTCTGTTCTTGGGAGCGGTGTGCCTTCAGAACCCGACTCGATAGACCTGAAAGTGTATTACACGGGCTCCATATATGGTTTACAGCTGGTTACCCGACCCTGGGGAAATTTAAGTAAAAGCGATTTCACAGAGACCTCTCCGGGTTTCTATAATTATTTAACGGAAATACTGGATGAGAACACGACACAGACAGGGACGTACGTTGCTGTATTAGAGGTGATGCTCGGGGGTAAACCCGGCTGGGATATGGAGGTGTTCAGGATAGCTGCAGGAGGTCCTTACGACGTGGCGATAAACCTGTTGGAAGGTCAGACGTATCAGAATGACTACATAGATTTTGAGATATACCTGGAGAACAGGGGGGAGATTTCTCACACGGACGTTAAGGTTGAATACTGGGTGTCCGGCCAAAACCAGACATGGAGTTACCAGTATGATTACGTAAACGTTCCTGCCTTCTCCAACAGGACCCTGGTGAAGAATCTTTACATAACACCGACCCAGCCCTTGGGAACATACTATGTGAACGCTTTGGTCACGTACGACCCTTCACAGCCCACGGCTTCAGCAAACGCAAGTTTCAATGTCGTAGAGGAGGGTCCGCCAACTCCTCCCGGTCCTCCCGGTGCTCCAGGAGCGCCTGCAGCGCCTGCAGCCCCTGAGGTCAGGGCTCCCAAGATAGAGATCACGAAATACCTTCAGGAGGTGGGAATAGAGACCGGCGCCACCAAATATCTAACAGTCGAGGTTGAGAACACAGGAGGTGTGGGGCTCCAGAATGTGACGTTGAGAATAGTCGGTATCCCAACACCTTGGATAGATATCACGCCAAAGGTTGTTGGATATCTTCAAAGAGGAAACACCTCAATCTTTAACGTGAAACTGAGCATGCCCAGTATAGCGGAACCGAAAGAATACTTCGGAACGCTGATCGCGGAAGGGATTGCACGCAACAACAAAACAAGCGATGAAAAGATATTCAAGATAGTGGTTTTCACCTCCAGGGAGGATCTCGTAAGATGGGAGATAGAGAGGCTTGAGAAAGCGCTCAGGGATTTTGAGATGGATGTTGAGGAGGCGAAAGGCGTGGGAAAGGACGTGAGTGAAATCACGCCTCTGATAGACCAGATAAAGGAAAGGATAGATGATGCGAAAGACTATCTCAACAAGAAGATGTATGACGACGCGCTCAGCGCGGTCTACGTTGGATGGAACCTTCTGGAGAGAGCGAAATACCAGCTTTCGAAAGCCCCGTTCATCCAGCCCCTGGTAACCTTTATACCGCCATGGTTAATTGTTGTTCTGGTAATTTTGGTCTTGGTTATAATCATACTCCTGTTCTTCGTGAGGAAGATAAAGGGAAGGGTGGAGAGCATATTCAAGCTTCAGTTGCCAAGGGCGAAGCCGAGGACGGTTCTTGTTGAGAAAATCGAGGAGAAGGAATCACTGGCAAGGGAAGTGGCAAGCGTGAGGAGGGTTCTGAACCTTCTGGAAAGGGAGTTCAAGGATGGCCTGATATCAGAGAAGGCGTATGGAAACCTGAAGAAGAGGAACGAGGAGAAGCTTGCATCGCTTGAGAAGAAAATGTCAGAGCTCAAATAAATTTGTATGTTCATACTATTATTTTTATATAAAAAATTCTAATAATAAAACATCGAAATAATAAACGGTTCAGGCTCCTTTAGGGAGAAAACGACCTGTATCGGGACGATAAACTAGTATATTTATAAAAATTATGATAAAGAAAAAGAAGCTTACGGAGTACAAGAATTTCTGGCTTATCTGGCTAAACGCCGCGAGCGATCAGAAGGGAACATCGCTGTTTAGAATACAGACGGAATGGGGCGTGAAGACCAACTATCTCTATCACATAGAATCAGGAATCGGCAAACCCCTGTTCAGGCAAATGATAAAGGAAAACTACATAGTAAAGGAGGGCAAGAGGCTGAAACCCCTGTTCGGATGGATACCTGGTTACATGAGGGGGAAACACAGGAAAATTCCGGAGGAATCCTGGACCCCTAATTCGTTGATTGTAGGCAATTGGAACATTATTCAGAAATTCATTGAGAAATACCACCCCCTTCTGTTCTCCCCCAAGAACCTGAAGGTTCTCTACAGGGGTGACAAGGAAATGGTCGGCAGATACGGATCGAACATATTCACTGATGTTTTTCTCTATGTCCTGTTTTCAAACATGATAGTCTTTTGCAAGAAATACAAGGCTGATATTGTTCCGAGGATAATATCAACCCTCATTTCGTTGTCGGGTGAAAGGGATCTTTTGAATTATACTCATCAGCTGAATTCGCAGCTCAGCAAAATCAACGATTTTCCGGTATTGGCCAGGAACGAAAACGAACTGTCGAAAATTTTATGCACTCTGAAATGGTAGGAAGGTTATTTAATGACGAACAATAAAAATAAAGTGTGAGAGCGAATGACGAGGATAATCGGGGTGATTTCGGGTAAAGGAGGCGTGGGAAAGACAACGGTAGTTGCAAACCTGGGGACGATTCTCGCCTCCGAGTTCAAGAAGGATGTGATAATAGTTGACTGCAATATCACGACTTCTCATCTAGCGCTTTATCTGGGGATGTATTATTGTCCTGTCACGCTCAACCAGGTCCTGAAAAACGAAGCGAAGATAGAGGATGCGATGTACGAATACCACATAAGCGGTTTGCGCGTGATACCCGCTTCCCTGTCCTTGGGGGATCTGAAGGGGACGGACATAGCAAAGCTAAAGCATTCTCTGAAGAGTCTGTTCGGAAAGACAGATATCGTTCTCCTGGACTCCGCTCCAGGCCTGGGGAGGGAGGCAATGGCGACCCTTCAGGCGGCGGATGAGGTTATCTTCATAAACACGCCTTTCGTCCCATCCACCATGGATATAATGAAATGCCATCAGGTGGTAAACGATATGGGAATAAAACCGCTGGGTGTCGTTCTGAACATGGTGGGGAAGGAAAGGTATGAGCTGGGGAGAAAAGAGGTGGAGCAGATAGCAGAAATCCCTGTGATATCCCTGATACCCATGGACAAGAATGTTTTGAGGAGTCTCGCCCTTAAAGTTCCGGTTTACCTCTTCTCTCCGAATTCTCCTGCAAGCATCGAAATGAAGAAGCTTGCTGCAAAATTGATAGGCAAGGAATACAGGCCGCCGAACCTTCTTTCAGGTTTCCTGAGATTGTTCGGGATCAAACCCAGAGAATAAACATATTTCAATAACAAGATCAAAATAATACTTATGTTGGAGTCGGCGTTTTTGGTGATCATCCTGCTGCTGGTCGTTATAATTTGCTTTTTATTATACCAACTTTATAAAATTAAATATACCGGAACCAAATCGAATAGTATGTTTATACCAGAAATCAAAGCGGGGGGGAACGCGGAACAGGACTTGAAACTTAACTCGAGGTTAAACGAAATCGATTCGAGAATTTCGGAAATCGAGGGTAGACTGAAGGAACAGGAAAGGAACGTCAAAAGGCTTGCCAGAGCCTTATCAAGTGAATAAATATTTCGAATGAAGGGTCGGGGTGGTTGTATGGTTAATGAAGAGGTTCAAAAGAAGAAAAAGGGGGTTGCTGAAGGGCTTGAAGGCCTGAAAAAGTTGGGTGATCCGCTGGAAGCGAAAAGGAAACCCGAAGAAACGAAGCAGGATACCGGGGGATCAGAAGCCGATGCCCTCAGAAAGCAACTTGAAGAGGAAAAGAGCAAAACAAAATCGCTTGAGAAAGAGAGAAAGGATCTGGAGGAGAAGAGCAAAGGCTTGGCCGAAATAATAGAGAAGGTTTCCTCCAAGGCCGAGGAAGCTAAGCCACCCGCCCCAGCCACGCCGCCGCCGGAGCCCGTGGAACCCAAGCTCAAGGATCTGGAAAAAAAGATGACCGACCAGTTTCAGGCACAGCTCAAGGAAATAAAGGACAGCATGACGGCGATTGGAACTAAGATCGGGAAAACCGAAAAACCTGAAGAGGGGAAGGTCAGGAAACTGGTTGATAAGATACAGAGTGAAACCACGAGCAAGATATCCGCCATCGAGGACAGTATTAAAAAACTTTCTGACAAGCTCACCACGCCTGAAGTTCCAACCAGGGGAGGGGAGGAGGTTTCCAAAGGCCTCGCTGCCTTCGGAGGGACTGTTGAACTTCAGAGTGATCTGAATGAGGTAAAAAAATCCTTGAAGGATCTGGAGAGAACGTTCACCGAAATGAGGGACGAGAATGAAACGAGGTTCTCCAGGTTTAAGGAACAACTTAAGCGTCTTGAGAAGCTTCCGGGCCTTGAGGACAAAGTTCAGGCACTGATCGAAAAGCTTGGACCGGAAAACATAGAAAAGCTGAAAAAACTCGTATTCTCAACAGAGGAACTTTCAAGCCAGATCATACCACAGGAGATAAGCAAGGGCATGTCGAAAGAAATATCGCCCGTTCTTAGCGATGTAAAGGGTTTAAAAGACGAGGCCGGGAAGCTGAACGGGAGGATAAAAAGGCTTTACAGCGAAATGAGCTATTTCAAGAGTGAAATGAAAAACCTATATAAACTGGGCGACTACGTGGTTGAACTGCAAACGGACAGGGAGAAGGCAAAAGGGGATCTGAAGGAAAGGGAAGCGAAACTTCTGGAGAAAATATCTGACCTGGAAACCAAGCTGAAGGGAAGGTCAGAGGAACTTTCCGAAAGCATAAAGAACTTCAGGGAGGATTACTCTGAATTTGTCAAGGAGCTCGTGAGTAAACTGTTCACAGAGATGGCCGAATCCAAACTTTCCGAGGTAAAGGATAAGACTTCGAAGGAGCTTGTTTCCGTCAAAGACGAGATGGATATCATTGCCTCGAGGTTTTACAAGTTTGAAAACACGATAACCCCCACCATAGATGCGTTAAAGGAACAGGTTAAAGATTTCGGAAAGGTTCTGGAAGGGGTTAAAGGCTTCCAGGAAAAGCTGGGTTTGAACGTGGAGAAGAGCATAGAGAAAAAATTCACGGACATCTCAAAACCTGCGCTCTCAGAAATCGAGGGGAAATTTTCCAAAATCCTCGAGATGGTTGACGGGAGGACAGAGGGCCTTAAATCGGAGCTCTCGCAGTTCAGGGATGTGGTTAACCCCACGTTGGAAATGTTCAAAGGAGATCTCGAGAAGTTTGACGGGAGGCTTGAGAAGTTCAATGAATCCCAGTCAAACCTAAGTGACAGGATAAAGGAGATGAAAATCGAGAACAAGGAATTGTTCAAGACCCTGGGTTCCCTCGAAAAGCTCGGAGAAAACATAGAAATCTTGGACGGAAAAACCAAGGAGATTGATGATCTGAAGGGTTTGCTTGATACAAGGATCAGCGAACTTGACGGTAAGCTGAAAACCCTGGATGAAAGGTTGTCAGCGCAAAAGAAGGTCCTGGGAAGGGTTGAAAAGATTGAGAACGTCATGGATGATTTCTCAGTTGAGATCAGCAAGATTAGTGACCGATTGCTTTCCATAGATAAAAGGGTAGAGGACAACAAAAATCTCTTCGAAGAGGGTATTGACAGCCTCAGGGATGAAAAATCTCAATTAGAGAACGTGGTTAAACCGACTTTGGCTATTCTCGAAAACAATCTTGGTGAGATTGACGATGACATACAGGGGTCTAAGGAGGCTCAAGGCAGGATGAAGGAGGAAATAAAAGAGATGAGGTCGAACGATAAGGATTTCCTGAAGAGACTGGATATGCTCGAGTCCTACGTAAAGGATATCTCACAGCTTCAGAAGGGTGTCGAATATCTGGAAGGCTCCAGGAAATCGTTCGTGGAAAAGTTCGAAAGGATGAACGAGAAGGCCAAGAATCTGGGGGAGAGGATCTCCTCTGCCAAAAAATCCATCGAGGACCTTGATGAGAAGTGGAAGGAAATGAAAGAAATCGGGGGCTTCCAGGAAAGGATGGAAAAGAGAATTTCTAAACTTGAAAAGGAGCTTGTGAACATAAGGGCGCAGTTTGAGAACGTTGTTGAGCAGAGCCTTATGGACAGGAAAAAGCTTGAGGAAATGTCAAAAAAACAGAAGGAGAGGATAAATTCCCTCCTTGGCGAGTTGAGAGGTTGAATGAAAGAGCTGAAAGAGCTGGGGGACAGGCTGAGGAAGCTTAAGGAAGAAAACGAGGCCAGAAAGGAGACCATAAAAAAGCTTAAGGGCGACAGAACGTTCCTGATGGAAAAGAACAGGTATCTCGCGGACAGGCTCAAAGAAGCATCGGTCGCTTACTCCGCCGCAGGCAAGAGGATACTTGAATTTGTAAACACAGAGGTAAGGCCTGTAAAGAAGAGTCTGGATAAATTCGATTCCCTCTACAAGAAAATTTCAGATTACAAAAAGTCCGTAAGCGATGGTCTCGAGAAGATCGAGGGCTTCGAGGATGTTCTTAATTCCCTGAAAACAGGGGTTTTCAATCTCGAAAAACAACAGTCTGAATTTGACAGTGTTTTGAAAGACCTCTCACAGCAAACCGGGAGGATCGGGGATTCCGCTCTCAGGATCGAGGGCGTTAAGGTTGATTCTAAAGTATTTGATTCGAAAATCGCTGAACTGGGGGAAACGGTTAACGATCTGAAGGCGGGTCTTAACAGCTCGGTTGCCGGGATGAGGGAGGATTTTAAGAAGAGCCTGGACTCGCTCAGGGAGGATGTTGACAGGCTCAGCGAGAGGAAGGAGAAGGGGATGGAGAAGGACATAACAGCGGTGGAGAGCGAGCTGAAGGGGAGGATTAAGGAGATGGAGAAGGGTTTCAACGTCGCTGTTAAGGAACTTGGTGAAGGATTCGGAAAGCTTGGCGAGAGGATTTCGAGGATGGAATCGGTTAAGGTTGGCGGGAAGGAAGTGGGGGAGAGGATGAGGAGTTTGGAGAAAGGGGTAACGGACGTTGAAAAGAGGATGGATGGGAAGATAAATGAACTCAGCGATATGCTTCTGAACGTTAAGGCTGCCAAAGGCGATTCAAAGGTCGTTGATGATAAAATAAGTAACCTGGAGAAGAGCATCAACCGCATGAAGGACAGTTTCAATGAAGGGATTGCGAAGATGAAGGAAGGTTTCTGGGACAACCTTGACTCCCTGAGGGAGGACGTTGACAGGCTCAGCGAGAGGAAGGAGAAAGGGGTGGAGAAGGATATAGGCAGGGTGGAGAAAGAGGTCAAGAAAAAGATTGGTGATGTGGATTCGAACTTAAAGGAAATAGGAAGTATGGTTCTAAAGCTTGAGGGCGTGAAAGTTGATTCGAAAATGGCTGATGAGAAGTTGAGCAAACTTGACAGTAGTGTTAATGATTTGAGGGATGGTTTTCAGAAGAGCCTGGACTCGCTCAGGGAGGACGTTGACAGGCTCAGCGAGAGGAAGGATAAGGGGATGGAGAAGGACATAACAGCGGTGGAGAGCGAGCTGAAGGGGAGGATCAAGGAGATGGAGAAGGGTTTCAACGTCGCTGTTAAGGAACTTGGTGAAGGATTCGGAAAGCTTGGTGAAAGGATTTCGAGGATGGAATCGGTTAAGGTTGGCGGGAAGGAAGTGGGGGAGAGGATGAGAGAGACAGAGAAGAACATCTCTGTGTTAAGAAAGGAATTTCATGATTCTTTGTCAGGCATAAGGAAGGATGTTGATAAGCTCAGCGAGAGGAAGGAGGAGAAACTGGGAAAAAGCATATCGGAAGTGGAGGAGGAGATCAAGAAAAGGGTTGATGATGTAGATTCGAATCTGAGGGATCTGAGTGAAATCGTATTCTCCGTCAAGGCTTCCAAGGGCGATTCGAAAATAATAGACAAAAGGATCAGTGACCTGGAAGGGGTCCTTAATGCCTCCATGGTCGAACTGAGGGATGGTTTTCAGAAGAGCCTGGACTCGCTCAGGGAGGACGTTGACAGGCTCAGCGAGAGGAAGGAGAAGGGGATGGAGAAGGACATAAGCGAGGTGGAGGAGGATCTGGAGGGCAGGATCAAGGGAGTGGAGACCAACCTAAACACGATCAAGAACAACCTCGAAGGCACGCTGAGTTCTCTCAGGAAGGAAATGAAGGGGGCGGAGAGCGTTAAAAAGGATGAAATTAACAGGAGTGTAAGGGAATTTTTCGGTATCAGGGCGCAGATTGAGGAGCGGATGAAAAAGCTAACCGAACAGTTTGATCAGCTCGACAAATTCAAGGAGGAGTTCAGGAATAGTTTCGAAAACAGGGTCGCCGGATCCGAAGTCTCTTTAAAGAGGCTTGGGGATACCCTGTCCAAAACGGAGAATCTTTTAAAAGTCATTGGAGAGAGAAGCTTTGTTAATGAGAACAGGGTCAAGGAGATTGATAGGGAATTCAGGGATTCCATCAGCAGCCTCGGAAAAAAGATAGATTCCCTTTCGAAATCCATAAGGTCCCTGAAGAAGGAAAGTTCTAAGGAGCTCGACAAACTGATAGAGGAGGCCGAGGGTTAATGGACAAATTCGAAAAACTTGGCGAGAGGATAAAGGACATCAAGGAAGAGAAGGAGGAGTGGAAAAGTAAATACAGGTATCTCCTGGAAGAATTGAGAAAGCTGGTTGAAAGGAATTCGAACAAGATAACGGAATTAAAAACATTAACAAGGGAGTTGAGCAAGAGAGGGGAGAAGGATGATGAGATATTTTCTGAATTGAGGGACTCTGTTAAGGTCCTGAACAAATCACTCACGGATCTGAAAAACAAGCAATCACTTTTCAGGGAAAAGCTTTTGAACAGGGTTGATTCTGTGGAAAAGAGGATGGACTCCGGAGAGAGGAAATTCGAGGAGATAGAGGAGGACGTGGAAGGACGTATAGAGGAGTTCCAAAGGAATTTTGAAGAACAGAAGAAAAGCGTTGATGATCTTGAGAAAAAGCTCGTTATCGAGATGGGCCAGATAAGGATGGAGAAGGGGAGTTTGTTCAAAGAATTCAACAGGATAATTTCCGACTTCAAGGACCTGGAAGGGAGTCTGGAAAAGCTCAGGGACAAGGACTCCGATCTTGATCACAGGATACAGAACACGGAGAATGAAAGTAAAAAGTTTTTTGAAAAAATAGAAAGCTTTAGAGTGAATTTTACGGACATGCTTGATAAATTAAAGAAGGAATTCGAACGCAAGGAGAGGGACAAGAAGAAGGAATTCGATGGGATGGTGAAGGAATTCCTGATAGTCAAGTCCCAGGCTGACGAGAAGCTGAAGATCCTCTCTTCCCAGGCAGAGAGCATGGACAAGCTAAAGAATGACATGGAGGTTGAGATAAGGGGAGGGGTTTCGAAGGAGATAAACAAAGGTCTGCAGGCAATCGAGGAGAAGATCAAAACCAGCGTGGAAGATATTGAGCAGACAAAACTCGAATTCATGAAAACCACGGATGGTCTGAAGAAAGAGGTGAACGAAAAGGTTAACTCCCTCGAAGGCAAACACCGATACTTCGAAGAAGCTGTTATAACGAAACTGAAGGAAGCGAACGACAATATCCTGAACCACCTGAGGGGGAATGAGGAACGACTGAACAAGGCGCTCGTGGAAAACATAGAGGACATCAAGAACTTCAAGGAACATATAAGGGGTTTTGTGAACGATCTTGTGGACAATTACGAACGGAGGTTCGAGGTCCTCAAGGACGGGCTGGACGAGGTCTCGAGGAACGTCCAGACCTACAAGAAGGGCGTGAGCGCCCTGGTATTTGAGTGAAGAGGCGTATTCTGGTGAAATTTGGGTGAAAATGCGGGTAAAAATTTTAAATATGTTGAAAGAAATTAGGAATATCTATGTGCGGGATAGCAGGATATGTAGGCAAGCGAAGGGTGGCTCCCTTACTGGTTGATTCTCTTAAGAGGCTGGAATACAGGGGGTATGACAGCTGTGGGATCGCAACGCTGGATGGGGGAAAAGTCTGGATAAAGAAGGATATGGGGAAGATAGATGATGTGGACGGGAAAATGGACTTGAAGAATCTTCCCGGAAATATAGGGTTCGGACATACAAGGTGGGCGACACACGGGAAAGTCTCCAAACGTAATTCGCATCCCCAGACAGATTGCAAAGACAGGATCGCGGTGATACACAACGGGATAATAGAGAATTTTTCCGAACTGAAAAAACGATTGAAAAGGAAGGGGCACAGGTTTCGGAGCGAAACCGATACGGAAGTTATAGCGCATTTGATAGAGGATAACCTTCGCTCGGGTCTTGACCTTGAGGAAGCAGTTCGAAAGAGTATGAACTCCCTGAAGGGAAGGTCGGCGATAATAGTCGCTGAAAGGGGTTTCCCCGGTCTTATTGCAGCGAGAACAGGTTCTCCTCTAATTCTCGGGGTCGGTAGAGACGAATATTTTATCGCATCAGATGTCCCTGCTTTTTTGAATCACACCAGGAAGGTGATGTACCTGGATGATGGTGAGATGGTTGTTGTGGAGGGAGAGCCGAGATTCAGAAACCTGACTGACGGAAAAGGGATCGAGAAGAGGGTGATAACGATAGACTGGGATGCGAAACAGGCAGAGAAAGGCGAGCACGAACACTACATGATAAAGGAGATACTGGAGCAGAAGGAGACCATAATGAAAGCGATAAACCAGGATGAAAGAGAGATCAGGAGGGTCGCTAACGAGATAAACAAGGCGTTCGGCGTGTTCCTGACGGGATGCGGGACCGCGGGTAAGGTATGCCAGACAGGGGAATACGTGTTTTCGAACGTTGCGAACAAACACGTGAATTACGTGGTTTCATCCGAATTCCCGAACTACAGAAATTTCCTTACCAAGAAAACCCTTCTCATAACGGTCTCGCAGAGCGGGGAGACAGCGGATGTTCTGGAGGCCGTCAAAGCGGCGAAGGAGAAAGGAGTGAAAGTCATATCGCTTGTTAACGTCAAGGGCTCGACACTCGACAGGGTTTCAGATATAACCTTCCTCATAAAGGCAGGACCGGAAAAGGCAGTCGCTTCCACAAAGGCGACCACAGCCCAGCTCGCGATCCTCTATCTCCTTGCGTATGCGTGCGCAGGTAAACTTAATGAGGGTAAGAAACTTCTCCTGGAGACCGCCTCCAAGATCAACGACATGCTTAATCCTAGATATGAAGAGTACATCAAAAAACTCGCGAAGAAAATCTGCAGGGAGAAAAATGTCTACATAATCGGAAAGGCATTGAATTATCCGATGGCGTTGGAAGGTGCGATAAAGATCATGGAGGTCAGCTACATACACGCCCAGGGCTTCGCCGGCGGCGAGCTTAAACACGGACCCATCGCCCTGATAGAGAAAGGCTCTCCCTGCATTGTTCTGACTGCGAACGACGGGATGAACAACATAATAGGAAACGCAATGGAGGTCAGGGCGAGAGGGGGGTTCATAATAGGCGTGGGACCGAAAAGGAACGAGGTCTTCGATTACTGGCTGAAAACCCCGGACGTCGGTCTGGCTTCTCCAATAGTGAATATCATACCGGTTCAGCTGCTTGCGTATCACCTGGGGGTTTTAAGGGGCTGCGACATAGATCAGCCGAGAAACCTCGCGAAAAGCGTGACCGTGGAATAGTTTTAAATTAAATCCCCAAATACTTCTTTATGCCAAAGGAACTTGACGTCGCGATCAAAGCGGCGAAGGAAGCGGGAAAGATTCTTGAAAGGGGTTTCCATGACATTCAAACGGTAAGGATGAAAACCGGGAGGGATCTCATAACCGGGATGGATTTCAAATCAGAGAAAAGGATCCTTTCAATACTCAGGAAAAGCTTCCCTCATTACAGTATATATTCCGAGGAGTCCGGGAAGAAGATGAAGGATTCAGTATACATGTGGGTTGTTGACCCGCTTGACGGGACGACCAACTATTCCATTAAAAACCCCTTCTTCGATGTATCGATAGCCCTTATGAAACGCAACGAACCGGTAGTGGGCGTCGTGCACGCTCCTGCGACGAAGGAGATGTTTTATGCCGAAAAGGGAAGGGGAGCGTATCTCAACGGAAAGAGAATTCGCGTCTCGAAAGAATTTGACATATCGAAAACGCTTCTCACCTACTGCCACAACAGCGATGATAGGAACGTGATGAGGATAACAGAGGTTTTCAGGAGGATTAAACCTTTGCCTATCGATTTCAACAAAATGAGGGCCGGAGCTCTGGAAATAGCTTTCGTGGCTGCCGGGAGAGTTGGCTGTTACCTGACATGCGGTTTTCATTCTTACGACGTCGCCGCGGGAACGCTGCTCGTAAGGGAGGCCGGAGGGAGGGTTACGGACTTCGAAGGGAAGGAATTTAATTCTGAAAGTAAGGATTTTCTCGCAAGCAACGGAAGGGTTCATGACAGGATTCTAGAACTTCTGAAAGGAATTTAAAACTTTAAAAATGTCCTTCACCAAACTATTAACATGGCCGTTGATTTTCTGACTGATTTCGTAAGCGATCTGGGAGTTGGTTTCGGAGACCCGGTAACACTTGCAATCAACATTATACTGTCCACCATCATAGGCGGGATAGTTCTTCTCATCCTTCTGGAGATCGTGGGCAAGCATTTCTCCGAGGAAGTCAAGCCGGTGAACGCATTCCTCCTGGTTTTGGTCATAAACATAATAAACCTTCCGGTGATATTCGGTCTTTTGACGTCCTTCGCCTCGTTCATACCTTTCCTGCCGGTGATTCTGCCAGTGCTGATCTGGATAATCCTTGTAAAGTTCTTTTTCAAGGAACTCGCGATAAGCCATGCGATTCTCGTGGGGGTTATAGGTTATCTGCTAACGCTCTTCGTGGTTCCTTACCTGATCGGTCTGGCGATGGGTTTCCTACCGGTCTAAAATCTCCCCGGTCAGGTAGGTTCTTCCGGCAGAAGTTATTCTCACCCTTAGAAGTTTGCCCATGAGGTTCTTCCTGTCCGTTAGTATCACTGGCTTGTAGGATTCATTTCTTCCCATGAACTGGTTCTTCCTCTTACCCTTTTCGTTGACCAATACAGGACATTCGTTTCCTATAAGTTTTTTGTTCCTTTCGAATCCTGTTTCTTTCACGATCTCGGCCATTAATTTCGATCTTCCCTTCACGACCTTGTTGTCAACCCTTCGCATCCTAGAAGCCGCTGTCTTCGGCCTCGGGGAGAATTTCGAGATGTTAACAATGTCTGGTTTTATTCTTTTAATCAGATCCAGGCTCTTACCGAAATCCTTTTCGGTTTCCCCAGGGAACCCCACTATGATGTCCGTGGAGAGCGTTATAGAGGGGAATTTCCTCCGAAACATGTTCACGATCCTTTCAAAATCCTTCGTTTTGTAACCCCTTTTCATTTTTTCCAAAACTTTGTCGGACCCTGACTGGACAGGTATGTGGATGAACTTGTAGATCTTCGGGTTTTCGTAAACCCTGATAAGTTCTTTCAGGATCGGTTTGATGTGCGTGGGGTTCATCATGCCCACACGTATGTGAAAATCCCCTTTTATCCTGACTATCCCCTCTAGGAGTTTCGCGAGGTTGGTTTCGATGTCAAGACCGTAACATCCGCAGTCCTGGGAGGTTATCCAGATTTCCTTGCATCCATCTTTCAGAGAATCCCTTATACTCCTTTCTATTTCTTTCAGATTTTTGGATTTCAGATCCCCTCTGGCGAGCTTCACTATACAATACGCACACTTCCCCAAACACCCGGAGGCGATCTCTGTTATCCCCACAAGAGGGTTTATCCTGATCTTCCTTTTCGTTTCCTTTGTTTCCTTCGAAAGCAAGCCGGCGATATCTTTCGAATTGTGGGAGGAAAGAAAAACCGCATCGGGAGCGAGCTTTCTGAATATCCGATATTCGCCATCGGTTGCGCAGCCGGCGATCACGAGCTTCTTCCTGGGGTATTTGTTTCGAATGAACCTTATCCTGTCCCTGATCCTGTTCTCTGTCGGAGTTTTCACGATACATGTATTTATCACGATCACGTCCGCTTTTTCGATACGTTCGGTTACCGAAAAACCATTGTCTTCCAGGATCCCTGCCATAACCTCCGAATGAGACTGGTTCGCTGAGCATCCATAGGTTTCGATGTAAATCGATTTCATAATGAGAAATATTCACCCAACTTTAAATATTATTCAACAAGTAGTTGCTCGGTCATTTCATCAAGTTTGGATAAATCTAAACTTTCAAGGCTTTCTACGGCAACTTCTTCAGCCATTTTTGCATATTCTTCAGTTAATGTTATTCTTAATGATTTTGGCTTAAGTGTTTCAGTAATATACCTTTCTATCAATATACGTGCATGCATAGCCAATCTCTTCTCTCCGAGTCTTTTGTTCTTGGCATCCTTGAGAATTGGCCAGAAATATCTAATACCAATTCTCATTCTGTGTTTAGGTATCAATTTACCTCCTTTGGAGATTAAAGGGCGGCTTCCTAATTTATCACTTTCCAATTTGTCATATTCTCTTAAAAATTTAACTGCCTGCTCTCTAAGCTGTTCATCATCGATAGAATGAAGTTCATCCAAAGCATAGCTCCAATTGAAAAATTTTAAAAACTCATCATACATTGATCTTAATTTTTCCTTGAGTTTCCTAGGTCCTCTAGCTCTTAATATTTTTACATTTGCATCCAAAGATGCAATTCCAGAATCTAAAAGTTCTTCTTGGGTAAATAGATTTGACAATCCTTTAACAGAAACTTCTGTCTCTTTTCGTGGATAATGAGAAATGCTTTTTACAACTTCCCCATCTCCCGTGTAAGAAGTATTTACTCCCATGGTTTTTTTAATTAAATCACCAGAATCTCTTCGAGTTTCTTCAACATCACCTCTTATTTGGCCTAGAACGTAGTATTTAACCGTTTCTTTCGCTAATTCTTTTCTTTTCTCAGGACTTAGATCTTCCGGCCTTAGGGTTTTTTTCTTCCTTGATTTTGTTTCTTTATCAAGTTCTATTTTCAGTTGTCTAACATGGGGAGTATGATAGGCTATCTCTCTCCCGATTCTGATCTGATTTTCCAAATCGTCAGTTACAGGGTCCAGACGATCTCTTAACCACCTCTTGCTCATTCCTGTATATCTAGTCGCTTGTGAGCTGGTCACATATCTACTCATGAAAACACCTAACGGTTAAAATAATATTCCAAAACTTTTTATCCTTAAATGCTCGTCAGGATGAGCTGGATCTGGAGATTCGTCTGGTAGCGGAGCACGCGTTCGTTCGCTGTCCAGGTTTTTCCCCTGTTCTGGACGTCCGGGTTCCCGTAGGTTATGATCTCCCCTCCTAGGTGTTCGGGATCCTCCGGCTGGATGATCATGTAGTAATCCAGGCTCGGTTTAGTTGTCAATACCTTCCTTATCACTTCAGGCGTTACCTCGTCCGCGACCTCCCTGCAGTCCTTTTTGATCGTTTCGTCCATCGAATATTTGCATTGCCTCTCCACCCTCGTCATCGCGCAGTAAAGCGTGTCCGAAACGGTCTCGCACGGATTCTTATAGCCTGTTTTCACCCTCATCACAGAGACCAGGAGGTCGTGTGTGTACAGGTTGTAGTATTCGGTTCCCTCTGTTGTCAGGGAGGATATCAGGAGGAACAGGCCAACGCCTATAAAGATTATTATTATCAGGACTATCATCACCAGACTGGCCTGAGCTTTTCGATTATTCATAAAAACCCACCGTCAATATGCCTATCTCAACGTCCCTAGTTAGGGTCCTGTAGACATTCACGGGCGTGTCGTACGCCGTGAATTGTTTGTTTCCGGGGCTGCAGAATTTCCAGACCCCGCACCTGGGGTAGTTTTCCTGCTCGCATTCGGTTATGGAATCTATAATCTTGACCTCCGCAAAAATTCCCCTTCCTACCAGTTCCTCAAGATCGCTGCATTCCAGAACAGTTAACTTCGAATCCTCGAGCATCCCACCTTCCTTGAAGCCCTCTTTATTCAGGTAGGGGGAATTGGAAAACGTTTTCAAAAGGAAGGTGGCCCTCTGCTGTTGTAATGCATGCTGTCTTGATGAAGTTGTTCCTATGTTCCATCCCATGAGGAAAAATATTATCAGAAATATCACCATCAGTATGAAGAACGCCAACAGCACGTACTCCATTAAATGCATCTGCCCTTTCCTCAGCATCCCATCTCCTCCAGTTCCTGATAAATTCCGGAGGATTCCCTGATCCTTTTGTTGAGTTCTTTCATGTCATCCTCGTTCCTGTAATTCCCCTCCTCGATTTCGCTTTTAAGCGAGCCAAGAACCTGTGTGAACCTTGAATAGATTATGTTGCAGTCGGGGTTTCTTGCCTTTATCCTGAGAAGACTCGATTCCCTGGAAGCGAGCGAGCTCGCTATGGACAACTCCTTAAGGAACCTCTCGTTCTCGTAATCGTAAAGTTTGCTCCCTCCGAGTAGAATGGAGACAATGTCCAGGGGGTTCTTGTAGAGATAGGTCTTTGAACCTTCCTGGATGTCTCTCACGTAAACGTAACCCATATCATCGTCAATCGGGACTACCTGGAAGTCCGCATCCACCGGGGTTTCGGAGATCGTTATAATCCTGTAACCCTCGATGGGCTTGCACTGAACGAACTCGTAACCTTCCACGAACAAATACGTCAGCACTGTCCTGATGAAGTAGTCCCTTTCCCAGTTGAGGAAAAGATACGTCTGAGTCTCGCCTGTCTCGTTGCAGCCGACCCCGAACCTTACTTTCGCGTCTGTGTTCTCCGTGGAAGGGAGGTATTTCGTTATGTTCTCTGCGATCTTCCAGACGGTTTCAGACGTGCCCAGCGGTACGAAAATTATCCTCATTTCAGGCAGGGCGTGAACAAAGTAGAACTTCCACCAGCCCAGGTCGTATTCGCCCCTGTGTATCGAGATTCTTTCCCCGGGAACGAAAAGTGTAGGGACGGGATCGAGATTCACGTCCGTAACGGATGTCACAAGGTTTGGAGGCGAATAGAAATTGACCAGGTCCTCGGAACCCAGATCGAAATCCGTTGATATTCCGGTTGTGTACACATCCTCTATTGTCTTCTTTAACCCCATCAAAATTTCAACTTCCCTGCTTGATTCCCCTATCTCTTCGTAGGACAGAGAGAATCTCAAAAGTATCGTCAGTATAAAGGCTGAAAGTATTACCCCGAAAATTATCTTGAATATCTGCATCACGCTAAGCACTCTAACACCTGATCAACTGGGTTTAACATTGACAAAGGACCCCTCGTTCTTCAGCAGGAGCGTTTTTCTCGAGGAAACGCAAAAGTTATAATTTGGTTTCAGGCGCTCTATCTCGTATCCTTCGAAGTTCTTGTCCCTGTCGAAAACTATCAAGCTGTACTTATTCTGAATTATCATTCTTGTCAGGATGTTGTCGGTTTCCCAGTTCCCGTAGGAAGAGGGGTCGTCATAATCCACAAAACACATCTTCTCTGTGCACGAGGGGATGTTAAGTATGAATTCCTGGCTGGAGCCCAGGGACAGCTGGAAGGTCTTTTCTACCTGATCCCTGAGCTTTATGATCTGGTCACCGAGTATCGCATCGCAGTTTACCTCGAACATCTCATTTATGTATTTGAACCCGAAAAAGAGGAGAAAACCTATTACAATCGCTGCGAAGATTATCCCGAAAACCAGCCCTACGTTCATAATTAATAGATGGGTTTCCGGGAATAAAAATCAATCACTGAGCGGTTATTGTGAGCGAAAGTGTTGATCCCCAGTTCGTTGTTGCCCTGTCGCAGTTGCTGTAATCCATGTCCTCGCATGAAACTATGTCGTACTGGTAAGTCCCCTTCACGATGTTGTTTGGAAAGGTCACGGTCATGTCCCAGAACCTGTAGGTATTCGGCTGTATCCTGTAGGTTTCGTGGGAGTACGTGACCCAGCTTATCATGTCTTCATTGAGGGAACTGCATCCGGCGAATGAACTGCATCCGTACGTGCTTATTATGTCACTGCTCGCCATCGCTGGGTAAAGGCGTATCACAAAGTTGTGGGGCTGGCCGTCCCTGTCGTCGTTGTTGACGCCGACTGAAAGTTTGATTCCGCGTCCCGGATCAAGCCTGTATTCCTTGGGATAAACGGCGAAGTTGGTTGTTTTTCTGTTGAAGGTCTCCGATAGCGTGTCGTGCGCCTTCTGGGTGAGATCATCGGTCAAGGTCCCTATTCCTATTATTATTCCCTGCAACCATGTGACCGCCAGGCTCAGAAGGACAACGGCGAAAACAACCGCCACTATGAACCCTAAACTCAATTGTATGGCTCCTTTATTATTCATAATATATATTTCGGGAAGCCCGTATAAAAACTTAACCAAATTCTTCGGTTACTGATCAAAAATTTATGTATTCCTGTCCTAATTTAATTCGAATGGTAAAATCCCAAAAAATTCTGGATGCCGGGAAGGTTCAGATAGTGGTTGACCACAGGGAATCCAAAAACCACGTATTCCGGAATCTCAGGGAATTTGATGTCCTTCTCGTTAGGAAGCAACTGAAAACCGGGGATTACATATGTTCTGACAGGGTCTGCGTGGAGAGGAAGACCATCTCGGATTTTATCCAGTCGATAATCGACCAGAGGATCTTCAAGCAGGTCAGCGAGATCTCGGATTGTTTCGAGAAGCCTTTGATGATCCTGGAGGGAAACCCCGATCTGCTCTTTCTTGAGAGGAACGTCCACCCCAACATGATCAGAGGAGCTCTCGCATCGCTAGCCATAGATTACAAGATCCCGATAATCTGGACAAGGAACGCGAAAGAAACGGCGAACCAGATCTACTGGATCGCGTACAGGGAGCAGGCCAAGAAGAAGCGAGGCGTAGCGATCCGCTGTCCCAGAAAGTCCGCCAGCACTAGAGACCGGCAGGAATTCCTGATAGCGGGATTGCCCCATATAAACACGAAGTTGAGCAGAAATCTGCTGAAAAAGTTCAAAACCCCGAAACGCGTTTTTTCTGCGAAAGAGGACAAACTCATGAAGGTTGAAGGGATAGGGAAGGAAAAGGCGAAAAGGATCTGGGATCTGCTGAACAAGGAGTATGGATAGTTGAATAGCTCATTTGGTTAGTATCGCATCGCTTGTCACGTTTAAACCTATCTTTCTCAACCCCGACATATCCCCGTTTGTTGGTATGTGCGTGATATGCATTTCACAATCTTTAAGCTCCACCAACTCCCCTATTGCCTTCTCTGCTTTGGAGTTTGCCAAACTGCTTGCTGATAATGCTATTAGGGTTTCGTCCAGGTTAAGGCTTTCTGATTTCATGCCTAGGGTTTTTGTCTTCAGCTTATCTATGCCCTGAAGAACATTGGGCTGTATCAGATGGATATTATCAGGCATGTCTGCCAGAACCTTTATTGCGTTAAGAACAGCGGCAGAAGACGCGTGAAGTAAAGGAGAATTCTTACCTGTAACTATCCTCCCGTTCGGCAGTTCAATCGCCGCCCCGCAAAATACACCTTTATTACCTTTGCCCTTCTTTCTGGCTTCCTCTGAAGCTTTTCTTGCTGGCACAACGACCTTTCTTCTTTCTGGCTTCAAACCTAACTTCTCCATTATTTCCTTCGCTCTTTCGACAGTCTCCTTGCTTTCTATGCCCAACATCATTTCTTCCTTATACCTGAAATGTCTCCTTATTATTTCTTGTTTTCCGGCCTCCCTGCATACTTTGTCGTTTATTATTCCAATCTTCGCCTTGTTAACTCCCATATCTGTGGGGGAGTTGTAAGGGATTTTCTCATTCCCGAGAATCCTTTCCAAAATGTTTTTCATCAATTCGAAATTCTCAATATCCCTGTTGTAGTTTATTGCTGTGGTCCCGTATTTCTTTTCATGAAAAGGGTCAACCATGTTGTAATCCCCAAGGTCGGCTGTTGAGGCCTCATAAGCTATGTTAACGGGATGATCAATAGGGAGGTTCCATATGGGGAATGTCTCAAATTTCGAGAAGCCGGATTTTATCCCTCTTTTGTGATCGTGATACATCTGTGACAGACACAAAAACATCTTACCGCTTCCTCCACCAGCTCCGGTAACAACAACCAGTGGTTTTTCTATTTTTATGTATGGCTGACTTCCGTAGCCCTTATCGCTGACAACCAAATCAAGATCATCCGGATAGCCTTTTATCTCTGTGAAAACATAGACTTTAATCCCGAGGTTTTCCAGATATCTTTTGAACCTGTCGGCTAAACTTTCTCCGTTGTAAATGGTTATCACAACGCAGGAGACATTCAAACCCTTGTCCTTCAGGTCTCTGATATCCTTCAATGTCTGCTGGTCATACGGCAAGCCAAAATCCCCCCTCATCTTACCCCTCTGTATGTCCTTCGCGCTCACGCAGTAGATTATCTGCATGTTATTGCTGAGTTTTCTGAACAGCTTTATCTTTGTGTCGGGCTCATAACCCGGCAAGACCCTTGCCGCATGAAAATCATAACATAGCTTCCCCCCGAATTCAAGATACAGCCTTTTATCGAACCTCTTGACCCTGTTCAGGATTTCGGATGATTGCGCTTCCAGATATTTTCCGGTATCAAAGCCTGATTTTTTCACAGAACTAAATCTCTTATTCGCCTTCCTAGGCATAATAATTTATCAAGAAAGTAATTTAAAAAGATTTGTTTCAAATGGGTTATCCGGGTCTTGTCTGGTATTTCTGCTGGGAGGGCATCGGAGCGGATTTCTGCTGGGCGTACTCATCCTCCTTCATCTTGATCATCGCCTTTATCCCCTCCAGGTCTATCTCTATCTCCTTGGCGAGCCTCGATCTCTCGACCCTGCTGACCCTTCGCTCCTCCAGAACCCGCAAGTTCTGCTCTATCACGTCCATTTTAGTCAGGATGTCGCCCTTCATTGGCTGTTTCTTTTTCAAAGCCTTCTCCCTCAGCCTGTCCCAGCGCTTCCGGAGCTTCCTGATCTTTCTGTTCCAGCCAAACAAAAACGTGAACAAACTACCACCACAATCCCTTTCTTATCAGTTCCTTTGTCCTCGCCTTCTTCATGCCAGCGAGCTTGAACATCTCCTCTTCCAGATCTTCCTTTATCTCCACGTACTCCTTCCTTGACTTGTATTCGAAACCGCCGAAAACGAACATCACCACTATCGATATTGCGATTGCGCTGGTGTTGTAAAAGATCAGGCCGAGAACCACGCCGATAAAACAGGCCGAAAAAGCGACTGAACATACAAGGGAAATGGTGTTCCATTCCGAAACCAGAGCTTCGTATTTTTTCAGCAAGGTCTGCTGCCTCTCCAAATCGATCACCCCAGTAATTAAAATTTCTTTATCCTGTCCGCAAACAGATGCGAACCGTACCCTATAAGAATAAATAGGATCAGGGAAATATTAATGTTTGCGATTGCGAACAAAACAGAAAAAACCGCTGTGAACAGGAAGGGGTATCTCCAAAGGTGGAGGGAATGTTTTCCCCTGTGTTTCAGCGGGAGGTGCTTGTAGGAATAATAGGTAAGAATGAGCAAGATAACTATCGTCAGGATTTTAACTTCCAGGGCGAGGTCCTGGATTATCACGAACACCATCAGGAGATAAAAAACCACTGCGAAGATCGCAATCCTTATTAACGATTTCGGGTGATCCAGATCGGGAAGCAGAGAGGAGAAAATAAGTATGATTAACGCCTGTACGGAGTAGGCAAGGGAAAGTGGAGAAATCAAAATTATCGCGAAATACAATATAAATGAAAGGATCAAATGCAGCTTCCAGTCCATGGCAAAACCGTCTATTTTATTATCCTCACGTCAACAGCCTTAGCTCCCTTGTGAGAAACAATCAGGGGGTTTATGTCCATTTCTTTCACTTTCTCCTTCATCATTATCTTGCTGGCCCTCAAGAGGATATCGGTTATCTCGTTAATTTTAACCGGAGGCTCCCCTCGGAAGCCCTTCAAGATCTTCGAATATCTTACCTCACCAACCATCTCTTCCGCGTCTTCTTTTTCGATGGGGCATATCCTTATCGCCACGTCTTTCAGGACCTCTGTAAAGATTCCGCCGGCTCCGAAAAGGATTATTGGCCCGAACTGCGGGTCTATCTTTCCCCCCACTATCGTTTCGTAACCTTCAACGTGCTCCTGAACGATCACGCCCCTTATCTTCGCTTTCGGTTTGTGTTTTTTCGCGTTCCTGATTATTTTCTCGAATGCTTCCAGAACCTCTTCCTTGTTTTTTATGTTCGTCACGACAGTCTTCGTTTCCGTTTTGTGAACCACATCCTCAGAATCGATTTTCATAACAACGGGATAGCCTATTTTTTTCGCGAATTCGATCGCTTGTTCGGGTTTCTTCGCGAGGAATTCTTTCGCTGTGGGGATTCCGTATTTCCTCGTGAGTTTTTTGCATTCGGATTGATCGAGCTTCATATTATTATTATAAGATTTCATATTAATATTATGAGTTTGAAAGGTCTCTTCGAACCGAAATCCGTCCTTCTGATCGGCTCCTCGAAATCGAACGTTTCGAAAATAATGGTCTCCCCCGATATCTTCGAAAGGGTTTGCCTGAATCTCCACGAATTTGATGGGCACGGATTTCTCTCGGATATTGAGAAATCCCATAAATACCCGCCAGCGGACCTGACGGTGGTGAGCCTTCCCCCGGAAAATATCCTGAGAGTTTCGAAGGATCTGAAAACAAGTTTTCTTTTGATCCTCTCCGGAGGTTTCAGCCCGGATCAGAGGAGGAAGCTGAAAGAAACGTCCAAGGGGAGATTCAGGATCCTCGGGCCCGGAACTGTTTGCGGTCTCATAAACCCGGGAATAGGATTGAACACAACGTTTGAAAGGGAACTGGAAATCAGGCAGGGTGGGATATCCGTTGTTTCGCAGTCAGGAGGCGTTGGAGCCATTCTGCTTGATCGCATGGTTTCGAACAACATCGGAATTTCGAAATTTGTTTGGGTCGGAGACATGCTCGATTTGAATGAATCCGATATCCTGAAATACCTTCTGGAGGACAAAAGAACAAAGGTTGTCGCTCTTTACCTGGAATCCATCAGGGAGCCTAGGAGGTTTATGGGTATCGCGAAATCATCCAAGAAACCGATCATTATTTTGAAATCGGGGATTTCAGAGGAATCTAAAGAGCGAGCGTTGACGCACACGGACTCGCTGTCTACCTCGTGTGAGATCTACTCGGGCGCTTTCAAACAGGCAGGAATAACAGAAGTCGATAACGTTAAGGACTTGCTCGACTATGCAGTGATATTGGAAAGACAAGGGAGGGGGAGGATAAAGAACGTGGCGATAGTTTCGAACACGGGAGGGTCCTCGATAATAGCGAGCGATTTCTGCCACAGATTCGGATTGAAGCTTTCGAGGTTTTCCGAAAGGACAAGGAGGGGGATCAAAAAGAAATACCCAAGGCTTGAGGTAATAAACCCCCTTGACATACGCGCGGATGCGGACGGGGAGAGGTTCAAAAACATCGTCGAGGTTGTGGTCAGGGACAGGAATGTCGATGGGGTTCTGATAATAAACCAGCTTAGATCGTGTTTGCTTCGTCCCGAAGAGCTCGAGATCCTGAAAGGCGTGAAGACAGGGAAAATAATTGTTGATTGCGCTCCTGGATCGGAGGACTTCAGGAAGGTGAAATTTTTCCTGAGGGATTCCCTCCCTGTATACGATTCGGTAAGGGATGCTGTCAAGGTTTTAAAGATGGTTTCGCAATAATAAAAATTGGGGTGTGTATGGCGAAAAATTTCCTGACGTTGATGGATTACCCGGAGAAGGAGATAAGAAAAATTCTGGAACTGGCAAAAAAAATAAAGGCCGGGAATTCCGAGGGGAGGCTTGAAGGGCAAACTCTCGCGATGTTGTTTGAAAAGACATCCACAAGGACGAGAGTGTCTTTCGAAGTCGCCATGAATCAGCTGGGAGGTCATGCGGCCTATCTCGATTCGCGGACAACCAAACTCGCTGAAAAAGAGACCCTGAAAGATACGATACGCGTTCTTGAGAGATACTGCGACGCGATAATGGCGAGGGTTTACAGGCATTCCGACCTCGAGGAGATGTCAAGCATTTCAAAAATCCCCGTAATCAACGGGCTGAGCGATCTCTACCACCCGTGTCAGACCCTGGCGGATCTTCTGACCGTTATCGAGAAGAAAGGGAAGATCGAGGACCTGAAGGTTTCTTTCTTCGGTGACTGCGCGTTCAACATGGGAAGGTCAACAATGATCGGCTTTTCAAAGCTCTGGGCAAACGTTTTCCTGGTTTGCCCGGACAAGGCGAAATACCTGCCTGACCCGGAATTTCTGGAGAAGGTTAGGAAGTACGTCAAAGGTAACGTAAGGATAGAGAACGATCCTGTGAAGGGGATGAAGGATGCGGATGTCGTGATAACGGACAAGTGGATTTCTCCCGGGCAGGAAAAGGAGGAAAAACAAAGAACCAGGGATTTTAAAAAATACCAGGTCAGCTCCGAGCTTGTAAAACACGCAAAACAAGGTTTCATATTCCTTCACTGTCTTCCGGCTCTGAGGGGTTACGAGGTAACGAACGATGTGATAGACTCGCGAAATTCGGTTGTTTTCGATGAGGCCGAGAACAGACTGCACACGGAGAAGGCCCTGCTGCTCTACCTTTTAAAGGATGATTGAGATGTGTATCGCTCTGAAGGGAAAGGTCTTGGATGCGAAAGGCAAGGAAGCACTGGTGGATTTCGGAGGGGTCAGGAGAAAGGTCAATTCGGAGTTTTTTAAGGTAAGGAAAGGGGAGAAGGTCCTGGTGTTCAACGATTTCGTAATAGAAAGGTTGCAGGAAGGATCGAAACCCGCTGGAGGTTTCGATATGGAGAGGTTGTAGGATGTTCGAGATATTGCCGATCAGGAACAAGGAATTGTTTCTTCGCTACGCCATCCCGTGCGGCGAGGTTCTGGTGAACAGGGGAGAGCTCAGGGAGGAGCTGCTGAAAAAACTGAATGATTCCGTTAAAAACAGGCAGGAAATTGATTTCCCGGTTGAAGGGATCTTCAAGGTCGCCACAAGGATGTGTTCGATACTGGCGAAAAGGATGGGCAAGAAAGAGATAGATGATGAGGTGATCCGGAGGTATTTCCTTTTGGAGCATGAAAAGGCGATAATATGGAGGAAGCAGATCAGGCCTGATCTGGATGTAAGGGAATGCCTGGTTTACCCCGGAAGGGTGTTGAGGATCGATCCAGATAAAGTTCTGGTCAGGACCAAGCTGGGCGAGAAGTTCTTCAGGAACGATTTTGTGGGGAACCTGAAGAATGGGGATAGGGTGAGCGTCCACTATGATTACGTTTCGGAAAGGATAAAGCAGAATCACGTGAACAGGATGTTAAGGAGGAGGAAAAATGAATAAGGAAACCCTCGGGACGGTTCTTGCCCTGATCGCTGCGGTAATAAGCGGTTTCGCGATACCAGTAAACAAGATTTTCGTGGTCGATCTGGACCCGACGGTTTTCACCGCCGTACGAGCGATAATAATAGGCGTGATCTTCCTTGGCCTGTCAATTTTAACCAACAGATTCTCGCTGAGAAACATCAAAGAGATGGACTGGAGATATCTCTTGCTAATCGCCGTGATAGGAGGGGCGTTCGCCTTCCTTCTGTTCTTCACCGGGTTGAAGTTCACAACAGGGGGGAGAGCGGCTTTCCTACACAAGACCCTTCCCCTTTACGTAGCAATATTCGCGTTTATCCTGCTCAGGGAGAAAATCCCAAAGAAGCAGATTTTCGCTCTGATCATAATGTTGATAGGAACCGTTGTCTTGTTCTCGGCCCAGATAAACCCCGCTGATTTATGGATGAACCCTCAGTTAGGGGATGCGCTCGTTATAGGCGCGACAATCCTCTGGGCGCTGGAGAACGTGATCGCTAGGAAGGCGATGATAAAGGGGGAAACGAACTTTGTGGTTTCATTCGCGAGGATGTTCTTCGGCGGGATCATCCTCTTCGGGGTGGTTCTCCTGCTCGGGAAGTTCGACCTCTTGCTCTCCCTGAGCGCGCAGCAATGGTTTAACATCTCGATATCCGTCGCGATCCTTTTCGTTTACGTCCTCTTTTGGTATTGGAGCATCCTCCATATCAACGTCTCGAAGGCCTCTTCCCTTCTCCTGATCGCTCCGGTTGTTTCGCTGGTGGTCGGTGTTCTGTGGCTGGGTGAACCCGCCCCAAACCTTCAGCTCATGGGCAGCGCATTGATATTGATAGGGGCGTACTTCGTTGTGGGCATAAAGAGCAGGTTTTCAACAGGGGTTTAATTAATAACTAGCTAAAAACTGTCTTGGCCTTATTACGGTTTTTAAATAGCGCGGTATTGTTGGTTCCCCTGGGTAATTCGGGTTTACCTTACTATGTTTATAAGAAGGTGACTTATCTCTTCTTGAGACTCCACCATATCTTTTTTTCATGTATATATTTTAATTTAAGATTTTATAAATGTAACTATTTATAAATGGTAACTATTATCTACAGAATTCCGTTTAGTCTCGTTCAAAACCTTTTGGAGAGGAGTTCAACGTAATCGGCCGCGTGCTGCAGGGCCTTGGAAAAGCCCGGTTTTGTTGCAATGACAAGAACCTTTTTTCCCTTCTCCTTTGCAACCTGTATCGCAGGCAGATAATCCGCATCCCTCGAGGCCAGCGCTATTATGTCGATGTTGTCTGTGTACGCCGCCCTGATTACATCCACTGCCACGCTCACATCAACATCCGATTCTATCTCCCCTGCGAGAACGACTTTTGGTTCGAATCCCTGGTTCGCAATCGCCTCTATCAGTTTTTCAGAGGCGTGCTGGTTGAGGAAAACCTTGCCTGTTACGATCCTTCCGTATTTTCCAGCGATTTTCCTCAGTTCGTCCAGGTCTATGTTGAATTCCTTCCTTATGATGTTCGGCCCGTCCACGAACAGGGCGAGATTTTTCTTCTCTCTCTCCTTCCTCTTCTTGAAAAACATAACACCACCAGATTGCTTTATAAATAGTTTTTTTATTAAAAAGATTTATTAGGTGTGATCATGCTTGAAAACCCCGAAAAGGAGTATGACGTAATAGTTGTAGGCATAGGTCCTGCGGGAAGCTCGGTCGCCAGGTACTGCGGGGAGAAAGGGCTGAAGGTGCTCGCGGTTGAAAAACGCCAGGAGATAGGCGTTCCCGTGAGGTGCGGGGAGGGCCTTTCAAAATCTTCGCTGGAGAGGATGGGCATAGGGCTTGAAAAATCCTGGGTTGCCAAGATGGTTAAGGGAGCTGCGGCCTACGCACCGAACGGGAAGAAAATCACGGTCGACTTTAAAGGCCCGGAAGGGTGGGTGATCGAGAGGAAGATGTTTGATAAATACCTGGCAAAACTTGCAGCCAAGGGAGGAGCGAAGATTATCACGAAAACAGAGGTTGTCGGGGTGGAGAGGAAGGGTTCGGAAGTGAATGTTAAAATGAGATCGGGTGATCGGAATTTCGAAACAACCTGTAAGATACTTGTCGCCTGCGATGGTGTGGAATCAAGGATCGCGAGGATGATGGGGATGAAGACCACGCTTTCTTTGAATGACATAGCTTCATGTGTTCAGTTCGAGATGACCAACGTTAAGATCGACCCGGACAGGATCGAGATGTATTTCGGGAAGGAAATCGCTCCGGGAGGTTACGCGTGGGTATTCCCAAAGGGGAAGGAAACGGCGAACGTTGGGATAGGGGTGAGAAAGCCTTTCTCCAAAAAGCACGCGATCGAATACCTTAGGGATTTTGTGAGAAAGAGAGAGGGATTGAGGAATGGTTCTGTGATAGAGGTTAACTCGGGTGGCGTTCCCGTTGGCGGACTTCTGGAAGACATGGTTTCGGATAACTTCCTGATAGTCGGTGATGCTGCTCATCAGGTGAACCCCATTCACGGAGGGGGGATATCAGAATCGTACATAGCTGGAAAGATCGCAGGGGAGGTTATAGTCAAGGCAATAAAGAAAGGGAACTACTCAAAGGTTATGCTTTCCGAGTACAATAAAAAATGGTGGGAGACCAGGGGGAAGAAGATGGAAAAGCTCCTGAGGCTCAGGAGGGTTGTGGAAAGCCTGAGTGATGAAGAGCTGAATTGGCTGGTTAATTATCTCAAGGGGGAGGACCTAATTAACCTGGCAAGGTCTTCCGGATTCAAAAAACTGGGATTCATTCTCATGAAGAAACCCAGGCTGATAACGATAGCCAGGAAGCTTGTTTGATTGGAAATCATTTCTGAAGCTATTTAAATACGAAACAGTCTATAATATCTTTTGAGGTTGTCAGGGAATGGACTTCGAAAGCTTGGAACCACCCAGCACAGGTGAATGCAATGGTAATAAAGAGAATAAGGAAGAACGGGACAAAGATAACTTCCTTAGCCCAAAGAATAAAGCCGGAAAAGTTCGAGATGGACGATGTCGCGCAGCAGATATTCGGGGCTGTTATTCTCGCAACACCGCTCTCGGTCACGGAAGAGGTCTGGACCCTGGCGAGGGAACTTGAACCAATGCGGCTTGTTATGTTCATTCTGCTTTCCATCGCTGTCGTTACGATAATCATCTACTACACGAAATTCCAGAGGGTCGCGAAGGAAGCTATAGCGGAGTTCAACACGCACATAGTTGGAAAAACCTATATACCCAAAAGGCTGGTTTCTCTGTTCCTGATCTCCTACAGCGTCACCTGGTTCATACTCTGGCTGTTCGGGGTGATGAATCACGTTGGAGATCCTGCATGGTCTTTCAGGATATTTATTTTCGTTTCCTTTTTCGCATCGGTAGGAGCTGCCACAGCGGACATACTGAGGTAAATTTTTTATGTTAGGATTTAGAAGATGATAACATGAAATGCCGGAAGTGCGGGGCAGATACGAGGGAAGGATGGAGGTTCTGTCCCAGATGCGGGTCTATTCTAGGGGAGGACCTTTTCGCTAGCGTTTTCTCGAGGATGGAGCGCGAATTGAAGGAGATGGACAGGGTTTTTGAAAGGAATCTCGAGGTCTTTGATCTCTCTCCCTTCTTCAGAAAACCCGTGAAGGGGAGGGGCTTCTCGATAAACATAACCAGGAGTTCCGGAGAGAAGCCAAGGGTTTCAGTGAAGACCTTCGGGAACGTGGACATAAAGGAAATAGAGGAAGAGGTGAAGAAGCTTGGACTCAGGGAGAGGCTTGGAACGCTCAGGCCAAGGGTCAGGGAATCCGAAGAGCCAAAAGCTGAGAATTTTGAATCCAGGGGAGGCGTTTGCATCAGCGGGGCGAAAACAACAGAGGAGCCCAAAACGTGCGTTAAGAGGATAGGGGACAGGATAGCGGTCGAGGTCGAACTACCGGATGTTAAGGATGAGAGTGATATAGAATTGAAAACGCTTGAGAATTCCATAGAGATTAAGGCAAGGGCAGGGGACAAAGCGTATTTCAAAATCCTCACCAAACCACCGCAAACAAGCGTCACCGGCAAACGTTTCAGAAACGGAATCCTCCGTCTGGAACTCAGCTAGCCCAAAACTTATATTCGATCTAAAACAAATATTCTATGTGAAAAACAAAATCCCATTCCTGCCTCTGCCTTACGATAAGGTCAGGAGTATCTCAGAGCACTTTCTAGGGTTAGGTGAGAACCTATCGAAATTCTTTCCCTCGCTGGAGTTCGAACTGGAACAAGCGGGGTTTGGGATAAGCCCCAGAAGGTGGATGTCCATAGCGATGTTCACGCTGATATTCTATTTCATTATCGTGTTCTCCGCGATATTTATCGTGACAATCGCTGCGAGGGCAGAGTTATTGAAGGCATTATCAATATCTCTCCTGTCCGGGGGCAGCATAGGCCTTGCGGGTTTTCTCTTCCTTTCCTTCTATCCGAAACTTTCCGCAACCAGAAAGATCAAGGACATAGAGAAGAATCTGCCATACATGCTTCACCATGTTCTGGTTCAGGTGAGGGCTGGCGTCCCTCTTTACAACACGCTGATTTCGATAGCAAGAAGTGAGTACGGCCTGCTTTCCCATGAAATAAGAAGGGTCGTGAACGAAATAAACACAGGGAAATCCGAGGCTGAGGCATTGGAAATCCTGACAAGGGAAACCCCCTCCTTCTTCTTTAGGCGTGTGATGTGGCAGATGATCAACGCCCTGAAATCAGGGGCGGACATAGGAGGGACGATGAGGGAGATAGTTGACAATCTGGCAGTGGAGCAGAGGGTGTCCATAAAGAAGTACGGCTCCCAGCTGAATCCTCTCGCCCTGATGTACATGCTTTTTGCTGTCATATTTCCCACGTTGGGCATAACATTTCTCTTGGTTCTCGCCTCCTTCACAGGCCTGACAATAAACCTGGAGCTCATACTGATCGGGATAATAGGGATGCTTGTGTTATTTCAGTTCATGTTCGTGGGTCTGATAAAGTCAAGGAGGCCGATAGGGATAGATTGATATGCTGCATAAATTTTTCCCACCACGCTACAGAAACTGGGTAAGGAAAATGATAGAGTTCTCAGGCATGAAAACGACCCCTGAGAAATACATAACCAATTCCCTGGTAATGAGCTTGATAATCGCAGGGGTAATTGCGTTCTTCGTGAGTGCCTACATGGTTTACGTTTTCATTGGTGTCTTTTGCGGCATCTTCTTCCTTCTCAACGGGTGGCTCATACTGGCGGTGGACAGGAGAAGGAATTTTGTGGAGAACGTTCTTCCTGACGCACTGGAGTTAACAGCTGCTAATATACGGTCTGGCTTCATACCGAGCAAGGCGTTGCTTCTCTCAGCCAGGAGCGAATTCGGACCGCTTGCAGAGGCGATAAAGAGATCTGGCAAAGAGATAATGACGGGCAAATCCCTGGCGGACGGCCTGCAGCAGATTCCGAGGTATATAAGATCGGAGATTCTGGAGAGGGCGGTAAAGCTGATAAGCGAGGGTTCAAGATCAGGAGGCCAGCTGGTCGCCCTGCTCGAGGAAAATGCAATAGATATCAGAAGGAAACAGGCATTGAAGAAGGAGGTAAAGGCGAACATAATAATGTACGGGATATTCATAGTCTTCGCGGGGATACTGGGAGCCCCGGTCCTTTACGCTCTCTCGCTCTATCTCATTACGACCCTAACCATGTTTTCCTCTGCCGGAAACCTACCGGAATCCTTCTCGACCAACATCCCGTTTTTCAAGTTCGGTATCTCGGTTTCCCCTGACTTCCTTTTGCTGTTCTCGGTGGTTTCGATAATAATCACAACGTTCTTCTCCGGGATAATAATAGGCCTGATAGACACCGGGAAGGAGAAGGGTGGGATAAAGTACATTCCTATTTTCATGATAATCGCCTTGCTCGTCTTCTTCGGTGCGAGGATGGTTATAAGCAGCATGTTTGCAGGTTTCCTGCCTGCCTAAAATTTATATACCAGTTTAGACCAATTATAAAGTGATCAACATGAAGAAAGGACAATCTGCAATGGAGTATTTGATGACATACGGTTGGGCAATACTGATCGTCATAATAGTGGCAGCGGCTCTCTACGCCTTGGGGGTGTTCAATCCAGCGACGTACGCAGGTTCTAGGGCAACCGGATTTGCCAACATAGGAGCACCGGCAACAGGTAACTGGAAATTGAATACATCGGCAACGGACAACTTCGAACTGAATCTCAAGAACAACTTGGCTTCTAGGTTGAACTTCACGGCAGTTACGGTGACGATAGGTGCAACATCCTGTAATAACCCGGACTTTAATGGTGCTGCTTACGTGGAGGCTGGAATAGGAGGAACATTTAAGGTGGAAGCGGACTGCCCAGGGTTCACATCGGGAAACACCTACACGGCATCAGTGAGTCTAACGTATGACAATCTTGACTCAGGGTTGAAGGGTTTCACTGAAACAGGAACCGTGACAGGAACTGTCAGTTAAATATAATAACCGCCCTTCCCATCTTTATTTGATTTTTTTATTTTTAGGTAGGTCTTTTTATAATCCAGTTTGATCTATTCTAATAATATGTACAAGCAGGTGATCGTCGTAAGGAAGGATCTGGGAATGGACAAGGGAAAGATCGCCGCCCAGGTGGCGCACGCCTCCCTGGAGGCGTACAAGGAGACTGATCTTGAAACAAGGGAGCGCTGGGAGGAGGGAGGATCGAAGAAGGTGGTCCTCAAGGTTGAGAATTTGAAAAAACTCATGGAACTTAAGGAGAGGGTGAAGAGCGAGCGAATCCCGTACGCCGTGATAAGAGATGCGGGCAAAACACAGATCGAACCTGGAACTGTCACCTCCCTTGGCATCGGACCGGTCGAAGAGGACAGAATTGACAGGTTAACTAAAGAGCTTAAATTGTTATAAATTTAACGCAATTTCTTGGAAAATACAAGGTATTTAAAACTTACTATTATTAACTACTTGGTTATCACAATCTGATAGCATGAGGGGCATCCTAAACAAAGGGTTCGTGAAGTACAGCCTGGGTTTAATTGCCATAGGACTCTGTCTTATCCTTTTCGCACTCTATGGACCTGCCGAAGGAAAGGGGGAACTGCACGAAACTGGCTTAACCGGAGAGACTGGAATTAGAGAGAACCCCTCTGTTGAGGTTATGGGTTTCTATGAAATGATGGATAATGAGGGCGGAGAGGAAGCTCCTCCCAAGCCAGAACCTCCTGAACCCGAGGAAACAAATGATCCTATCCCAAAAACTAGCGTCTCTGGCGGAGGAGGTGGCGGTTTCTCTGGCGGTGGCGGAGGGAATGTTCAGTGTCCGCCTCCAACACATAAGGTATGCGATTACGGCCAGCGGGCATGCAAGATCGTGGATGGTGAAGGGGCGGATGAGTGCGAAAAGTTTGATGACTGCATACACACGGAATGCGATTATGAGGAGGAGGTTTGCTTAACGATTGACTGTTCTGGGGAAGATGGGTGTGAAACCAATGAAGATTGCATGGATGAGTGCACACCGCCTTACCTGGAGGTTGACAAGGAGGCAAACCCGACTGAACTGTATTGCGAGGAGACGACGATAACACTCACAATTGAAGGTAAAGGGGAGGCATGCGAGCAGCATTATCCAGTGGACGTTGTTCTCGTTTTTGACAATTCGGGCAGCATGGATGATGATGGGTGGGATGATAACATAAGCGATTGGCAGCCAATAGGCGATGCAAAGATCGCGGCGAAAACTTTTGTTGATTTCTTGGGTTCAAATGATAAACTGGGCCTGGTTTCATTCAACACCAATGCAAAACTTGAGCAGGGGCTGACATTTAACAAAAATGCTGTCAAATCCGCAATAGATGGTATGGGCGCAGGTGGCTGGACCAACATGAGCCAGGGCATTGATTACGGAACACGGGAATTGGTTGCAAACGGAAGGGTGGACGTTCCGTGGGTTCAGGTCATGCTTTCTGACGGAAACAATAACTGCGGCTCAAAGAGCCCACCACCAGATTGTCATCAGAGAGTTTTTGAAAGCGTGCAGGAAGCTGTGGACAACGGGATCGTGATATACACCATCGCTCTAGGGGAGAACGCGAACCAGAGTCTTATGGGGGATATCGCCAACCTTACGGGTGGGAAATCTTATTACGTTCCGGACAGCGAGGATCTGGAGGAAATCTACGAGGAGATAGCCGAAGAGGTCATAACAACCGTGGCGGGAACTAATGTTGTTGTCACAGATTATATGCCTGACTATGTTGAATTGAACGTATCCACTCTTCCGGGAGAATGCGAATATAATGAGAGTGAAAGGAAAATAACATGTGAGCTCGGAACGGTGAACATAAACGAGACCTTAGTAATTTCCTTCAAAGTTTACCTGTATCAGCTTGGTTACAATCTAACCAATGTATACCCGGATTCGGGAGTTGAATACCTGAATTACAACGAAACAACTGTCTTTGAAGAATTCCCTGAGACTTACGTGACGGTTTACGGTTGTGAGCATACGTTTTGCAATTACGTTGATATGATATGCGATAGCGTCATCGAACTTGAGCCGGGTGAAGATGAGTGCGAAACGTTTGGGGACTGTCCTCATCACAAAATCTGTGATTATGACCAGCAGGCATGCAAGATCGTGGAAGGCGCAGGGACTGATGAGTGCCAAACGTATGATAATTGTTTACATGATATCTGTGATTATTCGACGTTCACTTGCGAAGAGGAGCCTGTAACCAAGCCTGGTGATTCCTGCAGTGTGAACAGCGACTGTTATGAGAAGATATGCGATTACGGCCAGCAGGTGTGTAAGAAGGCTGAGCCCGGTACTCCAGGAACGTTGTGCAGTACTTATGATGATTGCATACATAATGTGTGCGAAGGGATGAGTTGTATAACCTCGCAGTCCCCGGGGACTGATGAGTGTTCAACAGACGCGGGTTGTACTGACTACGTTTGCAACTATGTGGATTTGACTTGTGATGCTGTTGCCGGAAACGGTTATGTTGAGTGTCAGACATTCGATGATTGCGAACAGCACAGGGTGTGTGATTACGTCGGGCAGCAGTGTAAGGTTGTGGAAGGTCCTGGGGAAGACCAGTGTCTAACATTCGATGACTGTGTGCACACCATTTGTAGCGGCATGAGTTGTATAATTGACGAGTCCCAAGGGATAGATGAATGCACGAAAGATTCGGACTGTATTGATTACGTATGCCAGGACATAAGTTGCGTCGCAGTCGCTGGGACAGGACAGGTGGGGTGTGTGAATGATGATGATTGCAGGCATTATGAGTGCGATTACATAGATAGGATTTGCGAACCTGTTGCCGGGGATGGAACGGATGAGTGCGAAACGTTTGATGATTGTTATTACTGCGGTGATGGTATTCTGGACCCAGGAGAGGAATGCGAGATCGCAGGGGACTACGCAGGGTGGGGTCCGTGGGGACATGAGTACACATGCAAGGGAGACAACACCTACTACCACTGCGTGAACTGCCAGTATGAGCATGTAAACGAATGTGAATATTACTGTTCTGGGGATTTTGAGTGCGACGGCCATCCTCCAATGACTTATCTGGAAACGTGTGACTACGGTTATGATTATCTGCAGGATTACTGTAACGAGGTTTGTGAATTGGAAGATAACAACTGCGAGAGCGATTATACAGGGTGTACATCAGACCCGGAATGTGACGAGCTTGAGCCAAACACAGGGGATTGCAACTACATGTGCCAGTACAAACCGTCACATATGGAATGTAATTATCAAAAACTGACCTGCGAGCTGGTCGGGACTCCCGGAGATGACGAGTGCGTAACGTTCGGGGATTGTCCCCAGCATAAGGTATGTGATTACATACTGGACCAGTGTAAAATAGTGGAAGGCGAGGGTGTTGATGAGTGTTCTACATTCGGTGATTGCACGCACACAGAATGTAATTACGTGGATTTGACCTGCGATACAGCTGAAGCTCCGGGGACTGATGAGTGCGTAACATTCGATGATTGTGAACAGCACAGGGTGTGTGATTACGTCGGGCAGCAGTGTAAGGTTGTGGAAGGTCCTGGAATGGATGAGTGCCAAACGTATGATAATTGTTTCCATGATATCTGTGATTATTCGACGTTCACTTGCGAAGAGGAGCCTGTAACCAAGCCTGGTGATTCCTGCAGTGTGAACAGCGACTGTTATGAGAAGATATGTGATTATGATCAGTTTGTGTGCAAAAAAGTCCAGCCCGGGACACCAGGAACCTCCTGTATGACCTGGGATGATTGCGCATTCTGCGGTGACGGGATGGTTACTCCTCCCGAGGAGTGCGAACTGCCTGGGACTAACAACAACCTTTACTGCTCACAAACGACAAGCGAATGTTCAGGTAAAAAGTTGGGGACAAGGGACGCTTACGGAGACTGCGGGCAGTGCATCTGTGAGTATGACCCGTTCGAATATTCGTGTGTTAAGGGCCAGTGTGGAGCCGAATGCGATTCCAATGATGACTGCGGTTGCCCGGGAGATAAGTGCCACCAAACATACCCCAACTGGCTTGACTACCCTGAATATTCAACATGCTCAGAAGAGGACTGTACGTGTGCTGATTGTGAACCGGTGGGAAGCATATGCCATCCCAATTGCATGAAAGGTTGTGAAGTTGATGTAAAAGTAGGGCATGACATGAACCCGGACTGGACTTACCCTTACAATGCCACGGATGATATATGGATAATGGCAACAGACGTTAGCAATGGAGCTTGTGATGGATGGACTATTCGTATCAGATACTGGTGGTGTTCATGCCCAAACAAAGATCCACTGCAGAGCGCGATAGAATACACTGAACGTCCGAAGTATGATAGGTTATGCAGCGCGAACGCGGCAGGAACAGACAACCCTACACACAGCTTGGAATGTTCTCCGTGTGAGTGGAGAGACTATTTTGCCAAATTCAAAGAGGACAGCGAAAAGAAATTCTGGACTAATGTTGGAACTTCAAAAGGAACCTTCCAGATAGACGTTCGAGAATACTATAACTGTTACGACAGGGTATATGCCCCTGCTCTGGCGTGTGCGGCGAAATCTGAAGATGATCCTTACTGCACTTCAATCACAGATCCTGCTGCCTGTGAGAACAATGACTGTGCATGGGAAGACGCCGCTTGTGCAGGGGGTCAGTTTGCCTGCAGCAATGTAAGGAAGAGGGCAACATGCACCAATGTAGGTTGTAAGTGGATTAACAACAACGAAACAGTAGGTGACTACTGCCGGAAAATCGGAACCGACCCTTTCAGCTTTGACTGCGCTGACATAACAAACAAGGGGAGCTGCAATGATTACACAAACGGAAAGTGTTACTGGGAAGCGGCTCACTGCGAATAGAACTTCTTATTTAAATACGCAAAACCGAATTTATTATTACGTGATTTCCATGTCAGAGGAAAAACTCCAGGAGAAATACGTTCTCTACCAGCTCCTGCAACAGAACCTGGAAAGTCTCAGGGAACAGCTTGAACTCGTTGAAAGGCAGTTCATGGAGATCAAGACCACCCAGGAGGTTTTAAAGGATTTGAAGAAGGGGAAGGTAACGAATGATGTTCTCATTCCCTTGGGCAGCGGTTGCTACGGAAAGGGGAAGGTAACGGATCTGAAAACTTTCCTGATTAATCTGGGAGCGAACGTAATGGCGAACAAGACGCTGGAATCCGCAGGCCCCTTTCTTGAGGAGAGGGAGAAGGAACTCGAAAAGGCAGGCAAGGAGATACAGGAACAGATGGCGAAAACAGCGAACCAGATAAATGAAACCGCCATGGAGATACAGGAATTGGCAAGGAAAAGGAAGTAGGAATTAATTTAACAAACCCCATAATATAAATATGATATTTATCCCCCTGCTAATGCTGATGATACTGTTCTCTGTTTTAGCGGTTCACTTCAAGGACCTGATATACTCTGTGATATTCCTGGCCTCCAGTTCGCTCACGCTCGCTCTGCTGTTTTTCGTTTTGCAGGCACCTGACATCGCCATCACGGAGGCTGCTGTGAATGCGGGTCTGGTTACGCTGATCTACATGATTGTCATAAGGAAGACCAGGAGGCTGGAGGAATGAAGAGCGTTTTGTTCGTCCTTTGCCTGCTCGTACTTGGCGGTATCTTCCTATACGTCTTTCTTTCGCCTGTTTTCGGGGCGTGGGAAGGAAAACACGTTGCCAACTACTATCTGGAGAACGCCCTTGAAGACACTGGATCGGCGAACCTCGTAAGTTCGATAGTGTGGGACTTCAGGGGATTCGATACGCTGGGGGAGGAAACCGTTCTGTTCACGGCTGCCCTTGGTGTTTTCACGATCGTGATGTTCGGGATGAAGAGGCGGAAATAATGGATATAATAATAAGGACTGTGACAAAGGGGTTGTTTCCATTCATAATACTATTTGGAGTCTACATTCTTTTCCACGGACACCTAACCCCTGGCGGTTCCTTCCCGGGCGGGGTGATAATAGCTTCAGGGATAGCTTTATTGGCGATATCATTCGGCTTGAGAAAGGCCGAAAGGGTTATAAAAGAGGAGACGGCTCATATAGTGGAGGGTCTTGTCGCTTTGTTTTTGGTTTTGATTGTCCTGTTCGAATCATTTGTCAGGGATATCCTGATACCAACAGGTAGTGTTTTCGAACTCTGGAGCGCCCAGCAGATTTTGTTACTTAACGTTGTTGGAGGTATGATGGTTTCGATGGCACTCATATTGATAGTGTTCCTGCTGATGAAGGAGTGAGTATGTTTGAAGTTTACGTTGGAACTGTGGTGGTCGCATTAATAGGGATTTACTGCATGGTCTGGAAAAAGAACATGATAAAGAAGGTGATAGGTTTGGGAGTGTTCACGAACTCCATACACCTCTTGCTGATAGCAATCGGTTTCCGAGCGGAGGGGATTCCTCCTATTGTTACTCTGGGTAACATAAATTACTTCGCTTTGCGTGCGGTTGACCCCCTACCGCAGGCTCTCGTCCTGACATCGATAGTGATACAGTTGAGTGTTACCGCCCTGGCATTGGGTATTGTAACGCTCGCATACAGGCATCTGAAAACACTGGATACGGATAGAATGAATAAGTTGAGGGGATGATATGATAATTTACGTGCTCCTGATTTTATTCGCAGCGACCTTCCTGGTTCTGATCGTCNNGGAGCGATCCTGTTTTCGTTTTTCTTTATGCTGTATATGTCTTTAAACCCTGACATCATGGTATTTGCTTTCGGCGGGTGGTCTCCTCCCTTTGGAATAGTCTGGGTCCTGGACAAGCTGAACGTGTTTCTCGCTCTTCTCGTTACAGGAGTATCATCGATCATCGCTGTGTATTCCACGAAGTACATAAAGGAGAGAAAACACAGGTATTACACACTTTTATGTCTGCTGACGATAGGTCTGCTGGGAGTTTCGCTCACCGGGGACATATTCAATTTGTATGTCTTCTTTGAGATACTCTCTGTCTCCTCCTACGCATTGGTTGCGTTTTTTCTGGATGAGGGTGCGATAGAGGGAGCCTTCAAATACCTCATAGTTGGCTCAATAACCTCATTGTTTATACTCCTGGGGATCGCTATGCTCTATGGACTTGCAGGAACGCTGAACTTCGCTGATCTCGCTTTGAGGGTTTCGATAACCCCTGCCTACATGGTCGCGCTCGGTATGCTTGTGGCGGGATTCTCCCTGAAGGCTGCGATAGTTCCCTTCCATGCATGGAAACCGGATGCGATAGAGGGAACGCCCGCCCCGATAGGAGCAATATTCACAGCTATTTCGACGGCAGTGGGTGTTTACGGGATTCTGAGGGTTCTGTTCATCTTCAATCTGATACAGCTCAACTGGGTTCTTATATTGTTCGGTGTGATCACAATGTTAGTGGGAGCCGGTCTGGCTCTGGTGCAGGTAAACGTGAAGAGGATGCTTGCATATTCGGGGATATCTCAGATAGGTTATGTCATAATGGTTATAGGTTTTGGAACGCTCCTTGGTCTTACCTCCGGGTTGTATCACATACTGAACAATGCATTGATAAAAACCCTGCTCTTCATGGGGGTGGGAGTGGGGATCTACCTTACAGGGAAGGAGAATCTTAATGAGATGGGAATGAAGAGCACGCCACTGCTGATATGCGTGGGTATCGGTCTTCTCTCGCTCTCAGGGATTCCACCGCTTAACGGATTCGTTTCTAAATGGCTGATCTTCATGGCGTCGTGGGAGGTTAGCCCTCTCTTGACTGTTATCGCGATAGTTGCATCGGCAATAACATTGGCGTATTCGTTCAAGATTTTCTCATCGATGTTCCTGGCTACCAAGAGGATTGAAGTGAAGATCCCGAGAACCCTGTTGGTTCCTGTCATTATTTTGACTGTGTTGTGCGTGTTGATTGGGGTTTTTCCTCAGATCGGCCTGAATCTGGTTGAGCCGGCAGCCAATGCTTTATTAGACCAGAGCCAATATATAACTGCGGTGATGGGGGGTTAAGGTGTATTCGTATGTTCGAGCAGTGGTCTTTGTTCGTCCTGGCCTTCATGGGTTTCGTGTTTCTAGGTTTCTTGATATACCTCCTGGGAAACAGGAAATCTGTGAAAGAGGAGATGAAATTCGAAACCTACACGTGCGGGGAACCCTTTCCAAAGGTTAGCGTGAGCACGGAAAATTTCTATCACGCGATAAAAAGGGCGCTGGGTGTAAAGGACCTGAGAAGTTATCATTCGGGAAAACTCTCGGATTATCTAATGTGGATCGTGATAGGGACGGTGATAGTTGTCCTGTTAATGGTTATCTGGGTTTAACATGAAAGAGGAAATTATCAAGCTGGATGCAGAAAATCTGAAGAAATCAGGGAAACCATTACTCAGGAAACTCGTTAACTACTGCAGGAAGAAGTCTCCATGGGTTCTGCATATGAGCGGGTCCGGATGCAATGGATGCGCGATAGAGATACTCGCTTCCCTTACGCCCAAGTACGATCTAGAAAGGTTCGGAATCCTTGATAAAGGTTCACCGAGGCACGCGGACATCCTTATAATAGAGGGCCCGATAAACGTAAAGATGCGGGATCGTATAAAGACGATTTACGAGCAGATGGGTGAGCCGAAATACGTGATAGCGTTCGGAACGTGCCCGATATCGAAAGGCGTGTTCTACGACTGTTACAACGTGGTGGGACCCCTTGAAAAGATAATACCTGTTGATGCCTACGTCCCGGGCTGCCCTCCCAAACCGGAAGCCCTTATAGATGGGGTTGTAAAGGTTCTGAAGAAGATGGGGGAATCATAATGCACGTGGAGAGTTACATAAAGGGGCTGAAGCCGAAGATGGAAAACAACAACATATGGATCTCCCCGGGCAGAAAGGAATTCAAGAAGGTTTTGAGGGAGCTGAAAGGGCTGGGAGTGGGGAGGATATCCTCGATATCAGGAACGGATGTCGGAAAGGACATAGAGGTTGTTTATCATCTCGTGCACAGGAACAGGACTATAAATGTCCGCATCTCCGTGGACAAAAAGAATCACACCATAGAAACCATAACCGATATTTATCCGGGGTCGAACCTCTTCGAGAGGGAGCTTTCCGAGATGCTCGGGATACACATAAAGAAACACCCAAATCCCCGAAGGCTTTTCCTGGCGCACGATTCACCAAAAACCCCTCTGAGGAGATCGTGAATTCTCACTTAAACCCGATCGCATAGTAAGCAACCACAGCGGAGTTGTCTCCCGTTGTATCCCCTGAATCCGTGTGGTTTAATATCTTGACTTTTTTGAGTCCAAGGGATTTCGCCATATACATTAAAACAGCGATTGGCCCGTACCCGCACACAGAGGCATCTATGTCTTCGAGCGTTCTGAAAAACCCTTCGGGATCGAGTTTCCGGATTCTTTCAACCGCTTTTTCGTCCTTCTCCTTCGCTACCTCCGCTGGCAGGTAGTGGGAGAAATCGGAGGAGGCAACAACGCCTGTTTTTTTCCTCTTTATCGTTTTCGCTATATGTTTCCCTAGGGTTTCGCATTTGTTAAGGAAATCCTCCGAGTAGTCAATGTTGGATATGGAGATCGGAACGATTTCGAAATTTTTGAATCTGTATTGCAAAAAGGGTAGCTGAACTTCGATCGAATGTTCATGGGTATGCGCGATCTCGTCTTCCTGAACGACCTCGCATTTCAGGATCTTCTTCGCCAGTTCGGAGTCTATGCCTATCGTTCCCAACGGGGTTTCCCATTCACCCGATCCCATGATCGAGAATTTGCTTCCCATAAGATTGTGGTTGGGACCGAGTATCACGAAATTTCCGAGGGATCTAAGCGAATTAATCGCATAGGCAGCTGTCCTTCCTGAGTATTCGTAACCCGCATGGGGAGAAACCACACAGAGGAAATCGTTTTTTTCGATCCCCTCAAACAATTTTGACAGCTGTTCTTTAAGATTGTCCTCATGCTGGGGGTAGAACATCCCTGCGACCACAGGCCTCCTTATCATACTTCTCTTTTGAATTCCAGGTTAAAAAATTTTATAAGACAGAGAAACAAAAATAAACTGGTCTTATGAAGGTCAATTCAGGCATACCCGGATTGGACGAGCTGATTGGCGGGGGTTTTGAAGAGGGCAGCGTCAATTTGGTATCCGGCAAGACAGGCACGGGCAAATCCATATTCTGTGCGCAGTTCCTGCACAACGGAGCTGTGAATAACAATGAAAAGGGATTGTATCTCACAACAGGGGAAACCATAAACAACATAAAGAAACAGTCAAAAAACTTCGAGTGGGATTTCGAGGCTCTGGAAAAGAAGGGCGTGATAAAACTCATGGAGATCGAACCGTTCGACATAGAAACCCTGATAGAGAGAATAACAGAGAACATAGAGGCGGCCAAGGCGAAGAGGGTGGTTATAGATTCCGTGAGCATGTTTGAGCTTTACATGCACGAGCCGTTCAAAATTCGAAAGTCTCTGTACAAGGTCTTGCAGAGGCTGAGGGACATGGGCAAAACAGTTCTGGTTGTCGCGGAGGTTCTGGAGGACAGCAAGTCTCTTTCGAGATTCGGGGTTATCGAATTCATGGTCGACTCTGTTATCCTCCTTCAGTACCTGGGGATAGCCAAATACAAGCGTTCACTGCTGATCAGGAAGATGAGGATGACAGACCATTCGACAGATATACACCCCTTCGAGATAACCCCAAAAGGGATAACAATCCGCTCCGTCTAGAGGTAGTTACATTCTCTCCGGGGCTTCTATCCCTAGGAGATTTAAAGCGTTTTTCAGAACGATTGATACAGCCTTAACGAGAGCGAGCCTGTGGATTTTAAGACCCAGTCTCGCGTGTATTACGGGCATGAACTGGTAGAATTCGTTGAACTTTGTCGAAAGGTTGTAACAGTAGTTCGCTATGTAGTGCGGATGGAGATCGTTCGAAGCGTTTTGAACGGCCTCCGGGAATTCGGATATCATTTTGGTCAGCTCCCTCTCAATAGGGGCTTTGAGCAAACTTATATCGAATTTTTTGATCTCCTTGACCTTCGCCTTCCTTAGGATGGAATTCGCGCGCGCATACGTGTATTGAAGATAGGGAGCGGCATTGCCCTCGAAATCCAGAGCTTTTTTCCAGTCGAATATTATGGTTTTCGTGGGGGACATCTTTATCATATCGTATTTAAGAGAAGCGAGAGCTATATGTTTGGACACGCTTTCAAGCGTCTTTTTATCCATTTTGGGATTCCTCTTCTCCGTCTCCTCTTTGGCGTGTTTTATTAGTTCGTTCAGAACGTCCTCGTAAAGAATCACTTCTCCTTCCCTGGAAGCCATCTTTCCCGTCGGGAGGTTAACGAGCTCGTAACAGAGATGGTAGCTCTTGTTCGCAAGCGGGGACTTCATGAGTTCGAACGTTTTGAACAGCTGCTGGAAATATAATTTTTGTTCGGAACCAACCACATGGACAGATTTACCGATTTTATATTCCTTGGTTTTCAATTCAGCGAGCCCCAAATCCTTTGCCGAATAAAGAGGGGTTTCATCAGATTTAACCAGGAGAAAAACCCCTAGTCCGTGTTTCTCCAGATCCATAAGAATTGCTCCCTCGCTTTCCTTCGCTATTCTTTTTTTCAGAAGTTTTTTGGATATATCTGTCCCTGGTTTCTCGACCTCACTCTCGAAATACAGCCTGTTGAACTTTATACCGAAGCTTTCGTAAATCTTATCAAAATAATCCAAACTCCACCTCCTTGTTTCCTTCCATATTCTTGTTAATTTCGGATCTCCCGCATATATCTTCCTGTTCACCTCGTCCACTTCCTTCGAAAGCTTCTCGTTTCCTTTAAGCTTCTTGCTTGCCTCCGCGTATACGGTTCCCAACCACTTCCCCCTTTCCTCCCTGGGTTTTTTTCCTTCGTGAAGTTTGAGAAAGCCCCAGACACAGCGAGCCACGTGAGGTCCGATATCTCCCTGGTAATTCGCCCTGATCACTTTATATCCGTAAAATTCAAGGATCCTCGATAATGATTCGCCCAGGCAAGCGGTTCGAATGTGGCCTATGTGAACTGCCTTGTGCGTGTTGAAGTGACAGTATTCCACCATCACGTTCCCCCTCTTCTTCTCCTCCTTTCCGAAATTCTCCTTCTCCTTCAAAACGCCCTCAACAGTTTTCTGCCCGATTTCGTCCCAGTTGGCAAAGAAGTTCAGATATCCTCCCTTCGGTTCGATCTTCGCAAGGAGACCGGAAGGTTTGATTTTCGAAGAGAAATCCTTCGCTATCTCGCCCGGGGATTTCCTGAGTTTCTTGGATAGAGTAAAACACGGGAAGGCGATGTCCCCGAATTTGTGATCCTTAGGTTTCTCAAGGATTATATTTTCTTTTTTGATCTTTGCCACCTTCGAAATCCTCTCCCTCACTTCCTCCCTGAATTTCTCGAATTCGTTCATATGGTCTCCTCCTCCATCCATTCTGTGTACTCCTTTGATCCCCCTACTATCGGAAGCGCGATGATCTCGGGGTTTTCGTACTGGTGGTTCCTTTTGACCTCTCTCACCAGTCTCCTCAGAACCTTCTGTTTGGTTTTTACCACGAGCAAAACCTCTTCTGCATCGTGAATCTTGCCTCCCCACCAGAAGTAGGATTTTAAATCAGGAACTATGTTAACGCATGCTGCTAATCTTTCCCCTAGCAAAACATCCGAGAGCTTCTTAGCCTCTTTCATGCCGGGGCAGGTTACGAAAACCACTAAATACATCTAATCACCTATTAGCGTTCCTTTGAACCCCTTTCCCTCTATTGCCTTTCGAATGTTTTCAATTTTTTTCCCGTTCAAAACTATCGTTCTTATCTTGGCGTGTTTCAGGAGCTTGACAGCGACAGGATCTATCACTTCGACTGGTTTTGCCCTGTGTTTCTTCGTTTTGACTATCTTTTTCAGGTCTTTCACTTTCGCCCTTTTTATGAGTTTCGCATTCTTGTATCTGTCAGGATCCTTATCGTAAACCCCGTCAACATCCGTTCCCATTATTATCAAATCCGCTTTGAACAGTTCGGCGACAGCGACTGTCACGGCATCCGTCGTCTGTTTCGGGACCGTCCCTCCCATCACCACTATCCTTCCAGAGGAGAGGGCGTGTTCGAGGTCTTCCTTGTTCTTCACAACCTTTGGATAAGCATGCTCCCCAAGGGAAGCGATAAGGATCATTGCGTTCATCCTTGTCCCGAGTATCCCTATCCAGTCGAGGAAATCTTCAGATGGTTTGAAATTCCTCGCCATCTCTATATACCTACGGGAGATGCCCCCTCCTCCAGTGACAACAATGATCTTGTGCTTCTTCCTTTTAAGACCAAGGACTAATTTCGATAATTTTTTCACGTAATCCATATCCGGAATTCCTTCAGGACAGAGAACCGAACCGCCGATATTGAATACTATCCGCATGTGTGCACCCATTAATATTATGGATTTTTAGTATTTATTGTTCTATTTTCTGAGACCGCGTATCTTTTTGCCTGAAGAAGTTAGTGATCTAAAAACCCTTCCTTTGTGTTGTTTATCTGAAATCCATCTCCTTTCCTTGTCCTTTGAAACGTTCGGGTTTTTAGGATCGAGGAGAACGACTTCGAACCATTCGCACTGTCCGTCCTCTCCAACGTAGTAGGAATTGAGAATCTCAAGGTTCGGGAATTTTCTGGCGGTTTTTTCCTCTCCTATCAGTTTGTTCGACTTGCCGGCAGGGAAGAACCTTCCCATCTTTTTAGGGACTCTCCCTCCCTTGAACTTCGGGCGCTTCCTCTTCCCCTTCCTTACGCGCACGCGCGCGACAACGAATCCCTGTTTTGCCTTGTATCCGAGCGATCTCGCCCGGTCAGGTCTCGTCGGCTTGTCGAGTTTCTTGACTACACTTTCCTTTCTCCACTGGACAAGTCGTTGCTTCCATATCTCTCCTAGGGATTCCCTCGGTTTTTTCCAAACGTTCGAGCGCATGAGATCACTTTTAAGTTAAATAATAACGGTTAAAGTATTAATAATTTTCCAAAACAAAGATATAAATAGATTTGAAATCTAAAATATTCTATTAGGGTGAAATTATGCATGCGGCAGCCAAGATGGTAATAGGGTTGATCCTTATCCTTATTGGTTTGGGATTGTTCGTTGATTCGGTGTATCCGCTTTTCGGGAGCGCGCCTCTGATACCCGTTGACTGGCTAACGAATTTCATAATAGTTCTGACCGGCGTGATTCCAATATGCCTGATACTGCTGGGTCTGTTCATAGTGTGGCTGGAAGCGGACGAACTTAAATCATCCAAGGAATTCGAAGAGCCCGAGAAGCCTAAGAAGAAGAAATAGATCACAACTCGGTTCTCTGAACCACAGAATCTTTCACTTTTATTTCTTTATCTTTCCCTTCACCCGTACCTATATCCGATCTTTGTACGATGGAGTCTATTATGTTTATGGTTTTTTTAACCTCGATCCTTTCGACTTCTCTTGCCAAACTCATTATAACAATCGTGTGTTTTATTATTTCAGCGATTTTCGAAAGAAAATTTTCGAGATCTTCCTTTTTGTCCGAGTAGAGTTTGAAGGCGAGGTGAACGGCTCTCTCGTCCTCTTTCACAACAACCGTCAGCAGATAAATTCTCTTTTCCTTGGCTGATTCCCCTGCGAAAAGATAGAGTTTCTCGTCCTCGAACTCATGCGATCCTACGAGTTTCACCTCCCTGCACTCCTCAAGAACATGTTTCGAGACGCTTTCCACGTCCACTCCCTTCAGCATGTAACCTCTGGTGACGTGGAAGAACCTCTTGGTAAGGGAGACGTATTCAGGTTCGGAGATCTCAAAGGGGACCATCACTGAACTAACGTATTTCTTTAGCTCGTTGATTTTTTTTACCCTTTCAAAATCTTCTTTGGGCAGGGGTTTGGAAAGGTCGTCTCTTATACCTATGTCTTCAGGCGGTTCGATCACCTCTTCCAAAAGGAATTGCCTCGTCTTCTCCCTGTGTTCCACCCCCTCCATGTCCCTGAACCTGATCTCAGGCTCTATCCTGGTTTTCCCGACAATAGTGGGAAGGATCTTGAAAACAAACCCCTTCTCCTCGTTGCCCTGGATCTCTCTGAAAAAATAACCTGTTACAGGCTTGACCTTCAACTCTATCGGGAAGTTCACGCTGAGCTTAACGTCCGTAACAGGGCTTGAAGAATTGTTTTTAACAGATATCACAAAGTATGAATAGCTCCCTACGTGTGGTTTGTTTTTGATGTAGGGCCTTATCTCAATGTTGGGTTTCACCGGGATTTCCAGGGGTTCAACATCGTCCTCGAATTCCTTCCCTTCCACCTTCCAACGTATTCTCTTGAACGGGGAATCCATCATCCCCACCTCATGGGCCTTCTCGCCTAGGCTGAATAACCTTTCATTTCCGGGCTCTATTCCTTCCAGAAGGCAGAGCCTGTCGCCTTTCTTGTCGAAGATGCAGATATCGTTTAGGACGTTCTTCGAGTCGTTCTTTATCCTTATTTTGAATGTTACGTCTCCTCCTTCCTTCACTTCCTGTCTGTCGGGGGTCTGTTCGATTGTGGGATGAGGGGCTTCCTTGAGTATGCGTTCCAGCCTCTTTTCTATCGCCTCTTTCCTTTCTATCTCCAGGGATTTCCTGTAATATCTCGCTGCGGAGAAGTAATCCTTCCTCTCCTCGCTCGCCTCCCCCGCCAGATTGTAACACCATTGAACCGCATAGGAACAATCGGTTTTTGAAAAGTAATCTATCGCTTTCATTGCGAAGGATATCGCGTTGTCAAAATCCCTGAAGTCTTTCGAAAAGATCGCGGCGTTTCTGTACGACCAGCCGGCGTTGAAGTAGTTTTTTATCTTGAGGTTGTATTTTACGGCCTCAAGAGCGTATTCCACCGCTTTCTTATCGCCTATCTTATGCGCTAGGAGGGAGGCCTTCTTGTACAAAGAAGCCGCGTTTTCGTAGTTTTTCTTTCTGACGTTCCTTTTCGCCTCCCTGAGAATCTTTTCCACTTCCTTGCTCATCTTCTTTTCTTCCTTTGAAACCATAAATTCACATGCCTAATTCCTTTCCCCACTCTTCGTATTTCTTGATTGTTTCGAGATTCACAGAAGACTTTATCTTTCGAAACGCGTGCTCGAAATC
>JABAOH010162752.1_pt1 | contig 53209 bp, 74 predicted proteins | sample 7062181 | NCBI WGS metagenome assembly JABAOH01 (sample SAMN14538630, study PRJNA623070) | marine sediment metagenome | biome: marine biome [ENVO:00000428]; feature: marine pelagic biome [ENVO:01000023]; material: deep marine sediment [ENVO:00002113]; isolation source: pool of 5 deep marine... | reverse complement strand
TGCTCGTCCTTTTCCGAAACTTCAAACGATGCCTGCACCTGCGGGATGCGGTCATTGGCGATCTGGTTGTAGTCCGCCCCGACAGGGGCAAGATAAGTACGCCGGGTGACTTCACCGATCCCGTCTTCATAGATTTCCGTGACATAACGACGCCCGTTTCGCTGCGTGTGCGCGTCCGGCACCACAGAGACTGTAATAGCCATAGTCCATCCTCCTCCGACGACCGGACAGTCCCTGTCCTGTCAGCCGATTAATCTAAGGTGAATGAACTGGCGGTCGTGATACGCGGAATGACGTTCTCGCTCAGATTGATGACCGGTTCCAGGGAACCACTGGCGATAAACTCTCCGGATGTCACAGCCGAGGCCAGACCGATGGTGGCATAGTTCGCAGTTGCGGTGCTCGTGCTCGTCAACTGCGGGAAGTCCACGTTAATCGCTGGACGGACGCTGTTGTTGACGACGGAAAATCCACTGGATGTCCTGGCGACAGCGACACGGGCGTATCCCGTCAGGGAGACCTCGTTGCTGCCCTGGGTGCCGGAGTCCGTCGGATCCGCGGTATGCAAGGCAAACCAGAGTTCGGTACTCGGGGATGTCGCGGCATTCTCGGCAATCGAGTCGATTGAGGAGCCGGTAAACAGCAAATCGAGTATCTCGTTTTCAAAATAGTCAGAAAAGCCTGCCATAGTAAGTTACCTCCTACTTCTCGTTGATGGTGACCCGTTCGATGCGCCCATCGAATCGGCGTTCTACCTCCACATCCAGCGAGATCGGATCCAACAGTCTTGATGGAATTGTAACAGGTTCTCGCTGAGTTGCTTCAGATTCCTCTCGTCTGACCAGGGCATGATCAAGTCGCGCCTGTACCTGCTCGGCACGTTCCTCAAGCCTGGACAGCATGGTCTTGGTATCGGACAACTGGCTTTCCAGTTCCCGACTGTATTGCCGCTCGGCCTCAAGTTGGTTTTTGAGATCCTTGACTTCCTGGAGGGTGGCATCGGATACCGTGGCCTTGCCTGCCATTGAGTCCAGGGAATTTTTATGCTGATCCCGCTCGCGCCTGGCCTCGTTCAGTTTCTGCTCACGGTTCAGGACATCCTTGCTGAGTTGCAGGTTCTGTGCCTCGAGTTCCTTGACCTTATCGGCAAGTTGATCGTTAGCCTTTCGGAGTTCGTCGATAGTCAGCGCGAGGACCGAGACAGATTTAATATCTTCCCGCGCCGGCTCCGGTTCGTGTTTGCCGTTTCGAATGGCAGTAATATATCCTTGCTTAGGCATATCAGTTCACCTCAAATGGTCTCCGGACACAAAGGCCCCGACCCGCCAGAGGAGGAGACAGAACAAAGCCAATGGCCCGGAGATTGATCATGGCGGCACCGGCATCAACAGTTGACGTTTGATCCGTTTGCCTTCCTCTACCTCGTCCCGGAGTTCCGGAAATTCCTCCAGTAACTGTTTCCTGGCCAGCGAGCGAAAATCACTGAGTATTTCACGGATCATATCCGATTTCCCGCCGTCCGGTCCGTCGGACTTGATTCGATAAATCTGGGACAGTTCGTGTTTTCCGCTAACAATCGCATTTAATAAATCCATCGCTCCCATCTTCCAGACCGGGTGTTTCAGTTCGTTGCCGGCGAGTTCTACATATCTCACCCAGATCTTCGGGCGGTGTCTCAAGCGTACCGTGACACCTTCAAAGCTGACCGTGCGTCCAGGCATTCGTACCGGGGTCTCCAGCCTGCCGAGTTCCTTGTCAATCGGTTCTGATTTCTCCCGGCGGCTGTAAATTGGTGAGACAATATCGTAGACCTGCCCAAGCCCAGACTCATAAGATACAGGCCGACCCCAGAGATCCGGTTTGTTTGGCAGGTCTGCATTAAACATGGGCATTCTGGCTTTCAGTGCTTGAGTCATACCATGTACTTCTTTCATATATGGGTCATCAATCCTGGAAATTTCGGCCACCCCGGTCGGCACGAAAGATCCGACAAAGCGTTCAGCGAAGTTTTCGGAATAGCGTAGTGGATCCGACATCATTTCAAAGAAATTCGAGATACCGGTCAGATAGGTCTTGTTGGTGACGTTGTTCCCTATCGCGGCTGCCATTGCCACGGTCAAGGCCATCGTGTCTTCCTCCACGGCCTCGAAATCATCGGTATTCATTAAAAGTTCGTTTATATCGGCGGCCAGGCCGAAGGTCAGCCCCAGCGGATCGCCGCGGCGGTAGGAGAACCACCGATCCCCGAATTTGATACTGTAAGGCTGCCAGCCAGTCCGATAGAGACGCTGGCGTTCGCCTGGATCCCTGGGACCGCCTCCTGTAATAAGACCCTGCTGGGCGAGATCTACGGCTGTCAACATAATGAGCGTGCCAGTGGACATACGCGCCAAGGCCAAATCCCGCCGGGCACCACCTGCGGCCACGTCCGCACGGAACTTGGACATTAACGGGGCGAGTGGAGTGCGTTCAAAACCGTATTTAAGGATGTTCCCAGGCGTGCGAACGAAAGGCAGGAGGAACTTGACCAACGTGAACTCATTGGACAACTTGGAGAGTGTCCTGGACAATTTGCCGGCTTGGTTGGTAAAAGTTTGATAGGTCGCCTGATCCATTGCCGCAAGACGGATGTGTTCTGGTGGATTTTGTATGATGTCATACTCGCGTGCCTTAATTTCGGCTTCAGAAATTAAGCCAGCCCTGTATTCCTTTTGTGCTTGTCGGTGGGCCTGGGCATTTAATTCCATCCGGTAGCCCCAGGTTTTATAAAACTCATCAGATGCCACCAAGGCTCGACCTGGGATCCGGATTCCTTCACCGATCAAATCCACTCCTTTCCCGAGCCAGGTGCCTTTGGAAATTCCCATGCCCTCGGCAGAAATCGCTCCGGGTCGGGCGAGTTCAATCTTGCCAAGACCGCGCCCGGATTCTCCAGACAACAAAGATTTCCAAGCATAGCGTAGCCCGTCTTTCGTTCCTTCAATCATACCGTGCCACATGGCCAGGCTTTCACCGAGTTCCACGGATCCCTGATCGCCCAAGGCCCTGCCTATCCAAGCCGCGGCCTCTCGTTCGTAGATTTGCATGAAGGCCACGGAGGTATTCGACATCATGTTGACCAAGTGGGTCTTGGGTCCAGACAAGAGCGCCATGATCCAAGCCTCAATTACCATATCCTTTGTTTTGGCAACAGCGGATTTTTCCGTGAACTTATTCATTTCGCGGTAATATCCCCTGTCCGCTAGTGCAGTCAGACGTTTTGCCAGTGTACGATTAACCTCTGCGCCACCATGTTGGTCTAACGCGATTTCAACCCCTCGCAACCGTTCGATATTGCCACCAGCCGGGATCCGCCATGAGGCAAGGGCGCGGGCGGTTTCAGTACGAGCGGCAATGATTTCTTTCTGCACTGCATCATGAATGGCGACCATCTTGCGAAAGGCAAAGAGGTTGGCTTCGGACGGGTTTTCAGCCGCGAGACGGGCGGTCTCGGTCAGGCGTTCGGTGGTTGTTACCCAGAGTTGCCGGGCGGCCACGGACTGCTCGGCATTCAGGGGTTCGCCCTGCCGGCGTTTTACCAGCGTCTCCCAGGCATCGACTTGTTCGGCGTTGAGTTCGATTTCCTCGAAGGTCTGCTTACCACGGCGGGCTTTCTGGATGGTGCCCTTGCGTTGTTCCACCATTTCGGCCAGGACGGCCTTGACATCATCGGTGGTGTCTATGCGGGCAAAGTTGATACCTATTTCGGTATCGGTGGGGGCTAACTCTCCTGTCGGACTCTCTCGTTGAGGTTGCGTGCCATCTCCGAGGCCAGTACGCGACCCGCGAACTGGTGGTTGAATTCCTCCAGTTCGTTCCACAGCCGTTGGCGCTCCTTTTCTGGGAGGCCCTGTAGTACCTCCAACGCCTCCTCAGGCTTTAGACTGTTCAAGTGTTTTGCGGTATATTTTTTCGGTAATAGTGCCATTTGCGTATGCCTCATCGAGAGACTGGCGAAGCCGAGTCTCCAGGTTATTATAATTTAATTTATTAAGACTGTCTATTGAACCAACTTCTGAATTTCCATATCCGTATGTATTATCAATAATTTGTATGTCTACTCTGTCATCACCTTCATATCGTTTTTTCAGTCGCTTGATGGTTTCCGTGGCCCGAATATGGGTGCTGGCGTGAGTCTGGACGGGTACGACTCGGCCTTGACCCGTGGACTTTGGCCCCATTGCCCGCTTCAAGACCCCTTCCAACCAGGATTCTATCGGGTCACGCATGACATACATGACATGAACATCGTGGCCGGAGGCCAAGGCTTGTTCTATTTTCCGTACCCCGCTGTTGTATCCCGCCAGATTGCCATCGTAAACTAGATGTGAACGGTCACTAACAACCTTCATCTCGGGCAGGACATCAATGGCCGTGGATTTGCCGGCCCCCGTGCCGCCTGCCGTGAAGGTGACAGATTTTCTCAAGCCTTTCGGTACCGTTTCGGCCAGTTTCTCAGCGTAGTAGCGTTTTATGAACCAGGATGCCGGTTCGTGGACGGCATTGGACCATTCTGAGCGATCCGCCTGATAGTCCGGGGATAAAGCCTTGGCCTCATCGGCTGATATGACCCGCCCGCCTTTCGTCCCCTTCAGGGCTTCATATTCAGCCACAGCGCGTTCGTAGTCGCCCTCCAATCGTTGGGCAAAGGCGTGCTCGACTGCTCTCGCCTCCGGGTTCAGGGCGGCGTTACGCGGGATATCTGAGCCTGGGATAGTATAAAACTCGCCAGCCTCGTCCAGCGTGCTTCCAGGCGGCAAGGTGGCCTCGATTTGTTGCCTTTGCACCTCGGAGACCTTTGGGGCCTTTTGGGGTGTGAGAATTCGCGCTTCCTGCGTCTCATCGCCTAGGGTCCGGAAGGCGTCTTCTTTGATCCCGACCACACTCTCCTCAGATGGGATTTCCACTTTGTCCTTGCCTATGATTTCCTTGGCAATGGCGTTCGCCCGTAAGGCTTTTACCGCCAGGAAAAATCCTTCACCCAGCCCGCCAAATATCAGCCCTTCAACCGTGCGTTTGAACCGGCCTTCCATTGCGGAATCGTTCGGATCGGCGGCCAGATATTCAATGACCGGATTTTTCAGGGCAGGGAATTTTTCAAGAAGATTGAATAAATTCGCCTCGTGCGGATCGAAGACTGAGAAGTCAGCGATCATGCCCTGGCCTGCCGCCTTGGTAATACCGCCGCCGGTGGTTTTCGGCTTGAACATCTCGAACGGTTTAGTTTTACCAGCACCCACAAATCCCAATAAAAACTGTGTTATTCCTCGCGCCAGCCCGCCAATAGCCGTTTCGGGGCCAGCCACATCCGGCATTTCAAATTTCTGTAGCGTCGTCTCCCCAATCTCGCGTGCTCCACCGTAGATCCCCGGGGGTTCGAATTGCACTAAGCCCTCCGGTCCACCGAAGGTCACCGAGCCAAGCGGTAACCTCGAATCCAGCCAGCCAAACAGATCTCCGACCGCATGTACGGTATTCTCAATGGCATCTAAAGCACCACCCAATGACTGCCGCGGGCTTTCCACGGCACCCCCGACTGCGCCTTTACCTACAGTTTTGGTTACTGCTGCACCCACCTTGCCGATTTCCTTCAATGGACCCATCAGGTTGCCTGGTTCCTCGGTTGGTGTTACGGGTGGTGGTGCCCCTTCCTCCCTGGGTCTGGCTCTCTCGGGTAAGCGGCGCAGGCGAATCAGTTCCGTCATGGACTCTGCGGCACTCTGCCGGCGCTGGGTCTCTTTGGTTTGCATATATTGATCTGAAAAATCTTCCGTGGTCTCAATACTCTCACTGAGCGCCTGGGAGACTGCCGTCGCTTCATCGTGTGATTCGAAGGCAGGCCAGGTTTCACCGGATTGCACGGCCTGTTCGATTGCCTGCTTTTCATCCAGGATCTGCCCATTCCAGAGGAACGGGATCAGTGTCGGTCTGCCCTCGTTCAGTCGTGGGTCCTCTACCGAGCCAGAATAGACACTGGCCGTTTCCCCGGTTTCCAGACGAACGGTCTTGCCAGTCTGAATATTCTGCTGACTGTGGCTTCTTAATGGTGACAGATTATCCGCCATTTGCTTTTCCTTCGGATTCGGACTGTCTCAAATCAATCTGACGTTGCAGGGTCTCGATCCAGTCCATAATGATCTCGGACTGGCGTTCGTATTCTTCCTCATCGATCTCGCCCGCCTCAAAGGCATCAAGTGTCCGTTCTGCGGTTAAAAGTAGATCATCCTTTACTGGCGCGATACGACTGCCGACCAGATAAGCCGGGGTTTCGCGCCGGAAAAAGGTATTCTCGATTTCTATCGTCTGATAGTTGGTTGCGATCCGTCGATAGGCTTCCTCGGCCTGTTGAATCGTGGCATCTGGATGGTTCTCAGCCCAGCGTGCCCAATCATCCATTGCCAAGGCATAGGCTTGGGCCTGGTCAATCTTGTAGTTGAGTTCAGACGGTTTCAGGAAATTCTTGATAAAACTCTCGCCCCGTTTGTACCAAGGATTAACGGTGGTGGCCTCGAAGGCATTCAGGATCTTGTCATAATCACTTTGCTTGATATCCCGATTGACCAAGGCATGTCTGGCCTCATCTTTCACGTCTTCACCAGCAGCAGCGGCTTCTCTCAAACGTGAATAAATTTCAAGATTCGTGCTAACAGCCTCCTCGCCGCTAACCACTCGCTGGTAATACCTCTGATCTGCGGTACTCAGTCTGGAAGCGTTGGCCTCGATCCACTCGGCAGTCAAGGTGCCGTCACGCACCAGGGCATCCCCCTCCTCGGCGGCGGCCTCATTCATTTCTTTTTCCTCTCTCTGTAAGAGGCGGTATTGCCGGTCTTCCTCGGCGAGTTTGAGTCGCGTTCTGGCCTCGTTGGCGGATTGGATCCTGGCGGCGACGGCGGGCTTGATTTCGGCTTCGTGTTGTTTCATCCATTCGTTCGCATAATCGACTTCCCCGTTGGCGAGCGCCTGGCCGATCACGGATTCGTGGATCCTGGAATGGGCATCCAGCTTGGCATCGGCCAGTTGTTCAGGCGTCCAGCCCAGGCGATTGGCCTCGGAGACGATGGAATTGTCTATCCGGCTCATGGACAGGGCGACGGAAGATGGCGTGTTCCATTTGGCCGTCGCATTCGAGACCTCGACATCGAGCGTCGCGTTGTAGGTATCCTTCGACATCTGCTCGGTCTGGCCGGCTACATAGGTCAGGAGGTCTTCCCGGTATTCGAGCGCCGACACCTGGGCGCGTTTTAAAAACAGGGCCTGCTGATTGCTGTTGGTTAGCCCGTCATGGATAAGTTGTGCCTGGCCTTCGAACCGGGTGAGATAATCCTCCATCCTGTCCCGGTTCGCATCTGCCCCCTTGTATTGATGGAATCCGTCGTCGCCATAGATGAGATCCTGCTGGGCGGCTCGCAGTTTATTGAAGGCGGCCTCAGCAGCCACGGTATCGAGACGTTCCTGTTCCCGCTGCACCATCTCTTGCCACTGGTTCCCGGTGGTGGTGAGTGCCCCGCCTAATTCGCCTACCGCTTGCATGAGGTCGATATCCGCCCTGGCTGGTGCTTCCAGCGACCGTGCCGGCTGGCGGGTCACGACATGCCGTTGCACCGCCGGCGTGGGCCGTCTTTGATCTTCAACGCTGGGTAGTCTGGCCATGAGTTATACGCCCCCGAATAATCGAACCCGGCTTGACCCAACGCCTCGTCCGATTCGTCCTGGTGACGCTGAGGAGGTAGATGCGGGAGGCGGTTTCCCAGGTGTCCCGTACTTGCCCAGAAGGAAATTAGATGCGCCGCTAAATATCGTGGAAACTGCCTGGAATTGACGTCCACGTTTACGGGTCTTGCCGGCCTGGAGTTCGGCCTGGCCTTCCGCCAGAGCCGAGGCACCGGCGAAGCGCCGTTCCCGAGCCTCTAGTTGTGTCAGGCGTTGACGTTCCTCGCCTTCGTACAGAGCCAGGCCAGCCCGGTAGGCGCCCTCGCCTTGCAGGTTGGCAATGATGTCGATGACGGTCGGATCCCCGGCGCCTGCGCCCGAGGCCGCGGCTACCGCCAGCGCACGGGACGCCTGGATATTGGCTTGCCGGCGTTCCTCCAGTGCCTCCCGTTGGGAAGCGGCAAATTCCTGCTTTGCCAGGGTCTCGAGTTGGTCTGCTTCAAATTCTCTGGCTTCTTTTTCCCTTTCTGCTGCTGCTAAACGGGCCTCGCCGATATCTGCTTCCGCCTCACCCGCACCCAGGAAGGAAGCGGCGGTAAGGACGGTGCCGGCGATCTGTAAAAACGGGACTACCGCTGCGGCGAACTGTGCCATATATACGTTCCTCCAAAGTTTTCAAAACCCAGACGGAGCAACATTTCACAGGAACGCTCATAATCTGGATCCGGTACGGCCAAGATGGGAAGCCGGTATTTCTTTGCAGCTTTCATGATGATCTTGATGATTCGAACAATCGTCATTTTCTTGTCCCGTCCATCGGGTTTGATATCGGAAAACATCACAATCGAATCGCCATTCAAATAATAGCCACCAAGCCCCAGCACCTCGCCGTCTTTTTCACCGACATACGCATAGACTGTCCGATCCAAATGTTCCCCGTAGAACGCTTCAAGGTCGGCACGGGTGGCTGGTTTGATTTTAAGTCTGCTCATGCAATTCACTCCCGGCGACAAAGGCGAGCACGGTGGCCGGCCTGGGTGCCCGTGATTCCAGGCAAATTCGTGCATCGGTAGACCATTCACCAGGGAACCCGATCACGCCTTCATCAATATCGGCGACCACACTGGTCAGGTCTTCAGGTGCGCCGTCCCGGATCTGTGGCAGATTGTCCATGTTCGTGAAATCGCGCCCGATCAATAGACCCTGGGCATGGGTATCAGCAAGGATGATGCCGAAGTTCGGGATCCGCTTGCGTTTGGTCAATGGAGTTCCGAAGGCATTGGCGAGCGCCATCTTGCTCGATTGCCAGCGGGCACGGTACGGTAAACCGACGGTGACATCGGTGGCGGCCTCGGCCAGCGTAATCTGCCCGCTGGAAACGGTATAAGTGAAGGTCCAGCTTGAAGCCGTACTGGTGGCGGTGCCGACATCGGCGCCCGCCGCCCAGACCACCACATCTTCTCCCTCGAGATGATCCAGGCCGGTGATAGTGACGGTGGCCGCACCCTCGTAGGTGATAAAGGCATCGGCTATCTTGGAAAGTGAAGTGCCCTTGGCCTCGGACTCCATTGCCCATTTCTCGAGATAACGCACTGTCCCCCCGTTGATGGTGCGCTGGACAACGTAATAGACTTCATCCTCGATGGTCTCACCTGGGAGCACCACGACATCCTCGATGAGACCGGAAGCGCCATCCGAGACCATATTGATCCAGGCAATGACATTCTCGGTCTTGTCGAAAACGAGCATCGCCACCTGGCCATCGGAACGGACAAAGTGCAACCGGGTGTCCGGCTGGCGTTGTACCGCCGCCCGTACCAGAGACGGTTCGCCCACCTCGGGTACCAGTTGCGTGAGATCAATGGAACCATAGTCCACCGCCGCCGGATCGGTATCCATCGCCAATTCATAGACCCGCACACGGGACTTCTGGACGTGCATGATCCGTCTATCCACCTTGAGATCATCGACCGCCGCGGATCCCTGGCTCGAGGTGTCTTTCATCTGGAAATCGCTCGGGCTTAACGGTTCATCAAATCCGGAAGACCGGATGGATAATTCAGAACCTTGCCCGCCGGCCAGCAACCGTTCCGCGGATTCCATCCAGTGAATGGTATCAACAGGACCAGAACCGATACTGCGGTTAATCGGCCCGGCATCACCCTCGAAGGTGTCGTCGAAGGAGTTGAAGGCATCTGAAATGGACAGCCAGAATTTTCCCTTGCCACCCCAGCCGAGGCGTCCCTCATGGAAACTGACGGCAGACGGCCAGCCACGGCGCCGCGACCAGTCCCCTTCGGCCCAGGTTTCGACGGCATCCAGCCCACCGAAGTCATCGATGACCTCGACGTTCACCAAAGTTTCAGAGACATAGCCCGTCACCCGGCAGATCCCGTCGATGGATCCACCGGAATAGTTCAATTCGAGTTCGACCGTGCCCGAGGTGAAATCCCCGGTTTTTACACCAATCCGGTACCAGGCGATCTGGTTATCCAGTCCATCATCAAAAGAGACGGTGCCGTTCGTGGTGTAGGTCGTGACATCCAGCCAGGGACCATTTTCGGACACGAGAGAACGCTGCAAGGTCACGGTCGCCGACCAGGTACCGGCACGGATCACGGTAAAGGGTCTCGATGAACCCGTACCGGTCACCCGGATGGCATCGGTAAAACTGTTCTCGGCGGTCACGTCCGCGGTTACTTGTTGGCCGTTCGAGGTCACCCGGAACAGGGCGCCGGAGGAATCCGTGTCGGGTGCGTGGCTTTCTCGGAAATAGGTGGCGGACGCCGTGAGGGTCGTGTTGCCGGACAGCGCCCCAGGCGTCATCGTGGTCGAAGATAAATTCTCGTCTCGAAACGGTCCGTCATTGGCCAGGTAATGCACCAGAGACCAACTGGTCGGGTTGCGACGCTCGATCCGCCGCTGGGTATAGCCGTTCATGGCGATGAAGATGACATCGGCGGACTGGCGGGCACGGATGAAATCCAGATCCGCGGCAGCCCAGGGCGTCGCTAGGGTCATCACCCCGGAAGAAGCGACATTCACGGAATCGACGAGCACCTGGCGCTTGAGGCGCGAGAGTAAACGGATATTGAAATTGCCGGTCGGGGTGAAACTCAGGGAATGGGCACCGGTCTCCAGGGTCGTCTCGTTGATGTAGGCATCATCGGTAGTGGCGGTGCCCACCCGCAAGACGACTGGCCCACGTTGTATCGTGATATTGAGGGCGTGTTCCACGTTTTGATCCCCACCGGTTACTGTCACGCTCTGATCGCGGATGGCGGCGGCGGTGCCGTTCCCGGTCAGGCCCATATAGCCCCCGGTCACCCAGGCCGATGTTCCCCCGGCTTCATCGTTGTCCGTCCAGCTAGTCAGATCGGAATCAAAGCCACCGTTGGCAACGGTTGTGGATACGGACGCACGGGTCACCAGGGCGTCATCCACCCACACCCGCATCACGCTGTCGGTCAGTTCGATGAGCGCCTTGTCGTCGGTCGCAAAGACAAACGGTAACATCCTGGCGGGATTGTCACTGGCGACGGATCCGAGGTACTGCAACCCCGGTCTGAGCATCATGGAACCCAGCACCCTGGGCATGTAATTGAAGAACGTCTGGGCAGACAGCCGTGTTCGATCCAGGTCGATGCGACCCAGCCCCAGCCTTGATAACAGTCCCCGGTTAAACGTAAGGTAGGTATAGGATTCTTCGGCCATTGCCTACCCCGTCAATGAACCGCCGGTACCTCCGTCACCATAAGGACCACGCCAGCCACGTCTCCCCCTGGCGGTCGTCCAGCTACCGGGCGGGAAGAATTGAGTGGCATCCTTGGCGGCTGCCCTCGACTTCGCCTCCTTCAGTTTCTTGTGGATATAGCCGGAGTTGGGTCGATGCGGATCGCCGTGCAACAATATGATCGTGTCCTTATCGGAGGTCAGTTTCTTGGCTATCTTGCCGGCGAGTTCTGCCTCGGCGTATTCCTGAAATGCCAGAGGCCAGGTCGAAAGGTCTCCGCCGAAGGACGCATCATCGGACACGAAGCGGACGAAGATTTCCTCCTCATCGGCATAGATTACATCGGTTTCATCATGGTATCTCAGTAATGGATTATCGAAATACTCATCATGACAAATGGCCGCCGTGCGAACCCAATCACTGCCCTTCTGGAAACCGTTGATGAACCCGAACGACGGTGTAATGCTGGGTTCCGGTGTCAACTGCTGGCTTCGAAAGGCGAACCGCCAGTATCCCGCCTCGAGTACCAACCGAATGAAGTCGTTGTCCCAGACTGTATCTAGGATCCGTCGGGCTTCATTCTCCTCGCTGAGATTGGCGAGCGTAGAATGGCCGAGTAACAGGAGGGCGTTGTTGTAGAGTTCGAGGCGGGTCGTCATCTCAGGCGGCCAGGGTTCTCAAGTTCTCGTTCAGCCACTGCTGGGCGGCGGCCTTGGTCTGGAATCCTTCCTTCATGATGGTCTTGTCGCGTTTCCGGCGGACGGCAAACTTGTGATGTACTCCGCGCCAGATAATCTCGAATCCACTTTCAAGATTGGCCTGGGTAGCCATCGGATCAATCTCATCCAGAGTCACCACGCGATCCACTTGCATCTTTGCAAAACCGCGACCACATTCAACGACGATAAGATACGCGATCCAGCTACCGTCCTCGGCACGGGCGCGGACTTCATCGTGTTGGATCAAACGATTCGAGATAAGAGACCAGAATTCGGGTTTAAGCGCGTCTTCAAGTTTCAGACCATACTCGATGACGGCATCCCATTGGTGGGTGATGTGAGCAAGTTCCTTGAACTTGTCACGGTGGATTTTTGCATTACCAGCCTTGATTGCGTCCTTCTCAATTCGGTCAGTGTTTGGCATAGCTATCTCCTCAAATGTCAATTAAATAGGGCGGGAGCGCGAACTCCCGCCGCTGACATACTACACCAAAAACCTGCTCGTACCGATTACGAGAACGTCGAGGTCATGATGGAATTGGTCGAGCCAATTCCTGCGCCCGCTGTGCTCGCTGAGGTTATCGCAGCTTGGAACGTCATAATGCTCGAACCAAGTGACGAATACTGCGTACCGATCAATACGTCACCAGGACGCATACCCAGGTACCAGCCATCCGAGAAGAAGTTGGCACCGGTCAGATCGGTTGTCAGATTGGTTGAGATGTAATACCAGACGTTGCGGTTGTTCCCCGTGATGGCGGATGAACCGCGGCCCACACCGAGTCCACCTGTCAAACAGACAGGAGGGTTCGGCGCTGTGCTTGTCGTACCGAAATAAGCCATTGCTTTTCTCCTAGTCTGTTAATCAGGTGCCACGAGCCGAACCGTCATGGGTAATGACGACTACACCGGAATCCTGGAGCAAGACCGCACCCATGAACATCGAGGCACGGGCATAGCTGTAATCCTGCTCGTCGTTGTAGCCTACGGCAGAATCGAGGGATTCCTTGTCGGCGGCATGACCAATGGAGTTCTTGTGGTACATGAAGGAGTTCTCGGAGGTCGTCGCCTTCCCAGGAAGGTTCGGATGCGAGATTACCATCATGTTTTTCCACCGATAAGCCATCGGCATGTCACGCCAGTTGGCGTTGTCGTCATCGCCAGCAAACGGACGGACGTTGACATAAGTTGCCTTGGAAAACTCGGGGGCCTGCTCCAGGTACGAGATCAATGACGGCTGTGATAGCAACGTGATGTTGCTGTCCCAGGGTACACTCGCATTCTGTAACAGGACCTGTGCATGTTGAATGGTATCGACATTCGCAATCGTGCTTGCCGCACCCACGCCAACCGAACCGGTAGCCAACTGGTCGATGATCTGGGAATCAATCTTTCGATTGAGCACAGCCATCGTAGTCATTTGCATGATCTGACGCTGGTTACCTTGGGAAGCGAAGATGTTGAAACGAGCCTTGCGAACGAGGTCGTGCCATTCCTGCATTGTGAGCGTGTTCTGCTGGTTATTATCAGGACGTGCCGGGATCAAACCGTTCACGCCGCGGGTGACGGCCTCATTGCCGCCGGAATCCGCTACGAGAAATACGACCTGGTTTCCGTTGGTCTTCTCGTATTCAGTGACTACGGTATCTCTCAGCAACGACTGATGCTGTTCGAAGCCTTCGATAAACTCATCCCGGTACTGTGTTTGAAACGCAGTGTCGGAGGACATAGCCTATCTCCTAAGTAAGGTTTAACAGAACTCTAACCTTGCTCTAGGGGTAACCATCTGCCGTCGTTTCAGGGTGTCCGCGATTGCGGCGCTGACGGACTAGCTTCTGGGGCCGAGCGGTGGTTTTCAGTTTTCGCTCAAGGCCGGGCCTTCAGAAGAAGGGGTGACAGCCATTGTCTGATAATGTAGTCGAATGACGACAAATTGGCAAGATTGCGATTTTATCCGCCTTTCGCCCGTCTCCGCTCCTGGCCGTCGAGTAATTGACGATACCGCGCTTGCAGTTTCTGTGACTCCTCGCCTTTCCAGTATTTTGAATTCTTGTCCCGCATCAATTCCCGAAGCTGGGCGAGTTCATCGTCGATGGCCTTCAGTTGGGTACTGGTATCTCCAGGCACCGTAGTCACATCACCTTCCGGCATGTGCTCCCTGGCCTTGTCAACCAGGAAATGCAGGATATCCGGATCGGATCCGAGCGGGGTGCCATCCTGGAGTCGCGCCCCGAGGATTTTCTCAGACATCCCAGCGGGACCGGTGTTCAAATAGGCGCCAATCATCTGGATATTCTTGCGGTAATCACTGCCCCATTCGGCGCGAAACGAATCTTCCACTGTCTGCTTTAACTCGAGATCCTGGTCATGTACCAGTTGGGTTTCCTCGGCCTGGGTGTCGAAGTACCATTGCACCGCCTCGTTGACCATCTCGTTCGGCCAGTTGTTCTTGTGGGCGCGTTCCATGAAACTCTCGATCATGGGCTGATCGTCTTCACCAGGTACCAGGCCATCGGCCAGTTTCAATTCATAGCCGTCCGGTTTCTCCGGGACACCGTGCTGCTCGCGCCAGGCGGCCTGTTCCTCGGGCGTACCTTGCTCGGGGAATTCGGTCTTCGAGGTCAGTTCGCCGGCATGGATTTTGTTCTGCACACTGATGAGCGCGTCCAGGGCGGCCTCGGGTGAGGCGTAACGCTTGAGGCGATTGAGCATCTTGTCATCGCCCTTGCGTTCCTTGACGTAATCCTCACGCCAGTTCTCAGGGTACTTACCGTTTCCGCCGTGCGACTTCAGGGCTTCTTCAATCTTGGCCTTCTCGGTTTCCGTGATGTTTGTGTAGTATTCCTTGAGTTTGTCTTCTTCCAGACTTTCGAGCATGGTCGGATCCGGAACGTAAGGCGTAACGGCTTCCTTGATTTGATCTAGGGTCGGTTCTTCAGGTGGTTGATTCAGATCGTCTGACATTACTCTTTCCTCCTCTGTTGACGTTGCCGCACTGCGGTCAGGTCAACGTGTAACAAGGTGATAATATTTAATCCCACACTTCGTTTTCCTTGGGCATAGTCACTGTCACGCTGGCCGTCTGGGCCGGGGTAATACGTCTGATCATACGTTTTACAGGCTTCCCGTATGATCCATTCGAGTGCTCGTTTCTGCTGGTCTTCTGTGGCCGTGCCTCTCTCGAGTGCCTTGATTGCCGCTGCATCCGGGATATCCCACTCCGGCGGCATCCAGGGTGACCGTTCCTGTATTTTAGCCTTTGTGGGTTTACGCGCAACACGTCTGGTTTTGCCTTGTTCTCCTGTCATCAGGCACCGGTATTCTGGGACAGATTTGCCACGGCCTGGGAGGTATCGACTGCCACTTCAGATCCGGTCTTCATGGTCTCAAGGAGTTCAGCGGATTCCTTCTGGGCACGGGCGGCATTCTCAATCTGTCTCACCGTGGGTTCGGAACGGATCCAATCCATCGGCACCCCGGCAGCATCCAGGGCATCGCGGAAGGCCACCTTCGCATCCGGGATGGCGAGCGTACTTTGATCCATTTGCACAGCCTCTGCTAGGAGCGTTCGCATCTCGAGGAATTTCTGGGCCTTCTCGGCATCCACCGCATCATGCAAGGGTGAGGTGAACTGGAAAGTCACATCCGCGCCCTGCAATGCCTTGGGCATATCGAATGGAGAACCGAACGCACCGCCGCGCTGTAACAACTGGAAGTCGAGTTCGCATAACGAACCGTTGTAGTCGGTTTCCATCGGGCCGAACAGGGGCAGGGCATCGCGGATGTATTGCTGGATCCGTTGGCTGACTTCATAGGCGGTCATCTCTGCCGTGCGTTGCGGGAACGTCAATTTATTCAGGTAGAACACGTTCCACAAAAGCGTTTTTACATCGTCCAGCATGTCTTGGCCAATCGGTATCCCGCGGATATCAAGACTGATAGGTCTCAGGGCATCACCCAGCCGTTCATCGTAGTCCTGGTCCACCCAGGTCAGACCACCGGGATAGATGGAGACATCCGAGCGCACCGTATCTTCCGTGGCGATCATGGGTGGGTTGACGGCCTTCTCGCCCGCCTCTAACAGGGTGCGGGCCATTGCCTGGATCAATCGGGCATCGGGCAGGCCGACGATGGTGGCCGGGGAAAAGGCGTATTGGGAACCACTGACGGTCTGGAATCTCGGGATGTTGTAGTACCAGCTATAGGTCGGGACTTGCTGGATGACATGCTTGTGAGTCCGGTCGTAGAAGATGGAGACCCAGGGCTTGTTGCCGGCATTTATATCGTCATAGAGATCCGCCTCGACGACCATGTGTATGACATCCACTTCGGTCAGGGGCTTCTTGCCGGTGCCCGTGGCCATGTTCTCCACTTTCTTTGAGACTTTGCCTGGGAATAAGCGGTTCAGGATCATGGCCGTGGGCTTCCACTTACGGAACCGGCTGCCAATCTGGCCGAATTGGTTTTCTACCCACGCCATGTCTCGCAGGTGCCAGGTTCGGTGAAGCAGATGGGGACCCTCGCCCGGATGATCCAGAACCAGTTCGGATGATATCGAACATTGGCCGAAACTCATAAAATCATTGTCGCCTTCCTTGGTCGCTCTATCGAACAAGGCCACCGGATCATACATGGCGCGTCTCTGGATATGGGTGGCGGCCTCGAGCCAGCGTTTCGCTTCGTCGTTTTTATTGCGTTCTGGATCCTTGGCGATGATCTCGAACCAGGGCTGACCGACCGGGCGCAACATGGAGCCGGTTTGATCGGCGAGTTCCCGGCGCACCAGTACCGGGTATGAAGTCAACAGGTTCTCGGCAAACTCCTCACCGAGTTCCCTCTGGTAAGTGAACGATGAACGCTCGGGGTAGAAGTTCTCGGCAATCTCCTGGTTCAGGGAATCGAGATACTTTTTATCCTCGTACAGTTTCTCTGCAAACTGATTGAGTTGTTTGATATTCATTAGCCGAGAGTGTCAGACAGGATAGTTGATGCTCTCCCGGAACGTGAGCGTTGCCTTTGTCTGGAGCGCCGGCGTTCGGCTTCCACTGCTTCATCATCCGGCACAGGCATTTCCTTCGGTTCCTCTAATGGTGCTGGTGCTGGTGCTGGTGCTATAACCACAGGTGGAGGCGCTTTCCCACCACCCACAATCTTTCGAACAAATCCACCCATAGTTACCTCCTGCGCGACTTGTTGCGCCCCGTAACCACTTTCGGTCGTTGGCCTCTCAGCCTAGTATAGCGTTGCGCTCGCTCCAGCGCGACTCCGCCAACGACATATCTCGGACCACAGAACCAGGCCATGATCGCGGCATCGCCCTTGTTTGTGGAACGGCCCAGCCTTTCACAGACATCCTTCTTCGGCTCCGCGGTCAAAAGTTTCTTGTCCTCGAGGAAGGTAGGCGCACACAAGTCAGCAATCAGGATGGGATCGTCCGGGATCATGATGGGACTGCCGGCGGGATCCGAGGGATCCAGTGCTTCTCTAAATCGCCACAGTGCCGCGGTGCGGACATTGGCGAATCTCAGTTTATTGTCCCTGGTGCGGAGCGTGGTGGCCTCGGCGCCCTTGTAGGCTTGCGCGTCGATACCATTGGCTTTCAGTTGTTCGTAGGTCGGCCCGCCGTACCCGCCACCCATGTCCACGATGACATCCGCATCATCGCGGCGGTAACTCATGATGATGCCGGCAACGTATCGCCCAGGCCGGTCTTCCGGTATCTCATCGGCTGGGATGACGATCATGGGTGCAAACCAGCCATCGTGGCGGATGGCCAGGACAGCCGGGTCATTCCCGCCACCGGACATATCGCTACCGATGGCGCACATCGGGATCCCCGCGGGTGGTTTCTCATGCCAGCGTTGCACGGCAGCGCGTACCCAGGCCGTCGGGCAGATTTGATTCGGTACATCGCGCAGCGCCGATTCGAAGTCGCCCTCGTGGTAGGCTTCGCGGTACTTCTGCGGGGCAGCGGCTCGCGTGGCGGCATAGCCGGTCTTTTGCAGGGCGTAGTTTTCCTCGAGGTAGCCGCGGATGAACGTGCGGCTTTTGGCATAGACTTCCTTGCCATCGACCAGGTGCGGGCCGGGGCCATCGACCTCGGTGTCTTCACCCTTGATCGTGGTGAACCAGCGGATCTCCCCGGACTTGGCCGGTCTCGGGTGGTGCGGGTCGAGCCAGGCGCCCCAGCGGTTCATTACCCACAGCCCGGAGGTCTTCGTCGGTGGGTTCAGGGAACAGAAGACCTGGGCTTTCACCTCCGGATCCACGGAGCGGTTCCACTGGATGATGAAGGTGTATTGCGCCTCGGAAAAGTCCTCTACCTGGTCGAAGAAGATGAAGTCATACGGGGTGCCCTTGTACTTCTGCTTGTGCTCCTCGTGCTCGCAGCCCCCGACCTTGATCAGTCGTTCGTTGACCCGGAAGGATTCCCGTCTATCGAGTTTCGGCTTGTAGCCGATGAACTGTTCATACTCGTCGATGATGTTGAACGCTTCCTTGTTCGTTCTGCGTAGAACGAGAGAACGCTTCGCCCGGTTCAGGGTGATACCGATCCCGAGTGCAGTCTTGCCTGGTCCTGCCTCGCCACCGTAGCCAATCTCGTCCGCCTCGTGGAAGTAGGCTTCGGTCTGGGAACCGGGATTCGGCTGCCACAGCTTCATGCCCTGGGCGTCGATGATCTCCTTGGTGTTTTCCCGGAGGCGTTCGGCCTCCTCCGGATCCAGATTGGCGAGTCGTTCGATCAGATCATCAAGCTGGACATGCTCTGCCATGCGTACAGTTTAGACTACCTCGGCAGGCCATCGAAGGCGGCGCTCGGGATGGTGCCGTCCTGCTTCAATCTCAAGACCTGTCCAGACGGCAGGCCATACGGGCACGTCCAGGTATTCACCATGTACTCGAGGTCTTCCAGAGCCGCGGATGCCCCGATGATCTTGCGGTTGGCTTCCTCGGCCTGTTGTTGAGCCTCGGATCGTTGCTGGTTGATCTCCCGCGACCGCTGGGTCAGCTTGATGTAGTTATGATCCCACTCGGAAAGACCATAGACCGGCATGGAGCGAAGCAGGCAGGACTCGGGTGGCACATAGACCCCGATGTTCCGGCGCAGGGCTTCGAGGATAAAGAACTGGCAGCCGGGCTTCTGGAAGCTGTACTCCTCGGGGGCGGCCATGTCCACACCCCAGAAACCAATGACATCCTCGTTCTCGTCGTGGCCTGGGTCGCGTTCCCGTTCGTCCATGATCTCAAGGATGGCGAGCGCACACATCAAGGCCAGGCTCGAGGTCAGAAAGTAGGATGAAAACGTGGTCTCTACCCGCTCGATGGGATAGAGTTCGGCGTTCGGGATCTCGGGTACCGGCCCACCGACATAGACCACGCCGCGAAACTCCATCAACCATTTGACGTACCGCCCATCGAACCAACGCTGGTACGGTTCCCAGCGGTGCAACTCGAAGAAGCGGCTGACCCGGCGTAACTGCATGGAGGCGCCAGGCGAACAGCCCCAAATCTCCCACGACTCATTGACCCAGCTTGGTACCTGGGGCGGAAGTGGTCGGGCTTGGCTGTATTCGAGATAGGACTGGTCTTCAAAGGGGGCGAGATGGATGGAACTCGGGGCAGACCCGATCAGTGCAATCTTCATGAATTTCTCCTCTTAGTTACAACACCGGGCCGGGAACCATCTCCCGACCCGGATTTTCTCTAACGGGGATACCCCAGGTATTAGGTTGACGTTGCAGGCACAATCGCCGGCGCGGTACCGGACGACTCACTCAGCCACAGCCAGCGGCCTGTCGTCAGACCCTGGAGCAGGGCGATACCTTCAGCGACGAATTGCAACGTGTTGTATGTGCTGCCCCTGGACGATTCAATCGTCTCTCCATTCCGGGTCTTCACATAAGACGTGGAGCCACCACTGGACATGATGGTCTTGAAGATACCAGGGATGGGCGGGTTCAGTTCATGCACGGCGGACGAACCGGTGGACAACACCGATAAGCCAACAGCTTTCAAGGGTACGGCGGTGGTCTCAGGGTTCGTGACATCAACCCTCACACCGGCAGGCCCGGCCAGGAAGTCTTTTACTTCGTCATCGGTGGAACCGGATTCCACACTTGACAGCTTCTGTAAGCCGAACCTACGACCCCACATGGTCTCAACGAGACGGTTTTTAAATGCCATAGTATTTCTCCTGTTTCAGTGGGTATCGCGGATCTCCCGGATACAGGTCTCCTCTACTTGATCGGCCCCGCGGGCGGTGCCAATAACAATCGGACAGTACGTTCAGCCGCCTGGGCAAGCGCGGCGGTCGAAGCGACATTGATGCTGGCCAGTTGCAGGAACCTCAGTCCGTGGAATACCCGTCCTTCCAGGCCAACGATGCGGCTCGCCGTGGTGTTTATCTGCATGAGATTCACAGGCCCGGTGCTGCTCGAGATGTGCCGATACACCGGGTACATATTATCTGAACTCAGCGGCGAACCGTAAAAGGCGAGGTCTGCCGAAGTCCAGCCAGTGGACATCTCCACACCGATACAGGCCAGGCCATTCAAGTCTCCGACATCGGAGAGGCCATCAGCCTCAGTGGTGAGGGTCAAGTCTATATAACTGCGTTGATCGGGTGTGAGTCTTTTGGGTTGCGTGGCCATGTTGTCACCTATGAGAGAATAGTTTCGACTCCGAGGATTTCACCATGCCGTCCCCGGATGGTACGTTTTTTTGAATCAGCTTTTTTCTTTTTCTTTGGTGCTTCCCTTGCTTTTAGATTCTCTGTGAATTTCTTCGAGTGTATGGCGGCTGCAATCGGGTTTTGATATGCGCTGGTTTTAGTCGATGGATTATAACGTCCGCCTTGGAATATTGATCTGCCCCCCATACCTGGTAATCCCTGAAGCACTGTATTGCCTGCTGGAATGGGCAGACGTTTTCTCGGGAAAGCAGAAAAAAGATACGGGGCGTTTGCTGGCATGGTTTAACCTCTCATTACGGAATGCTTGACTTTATGGCGTTTACGATAGCGACGGCTGGCCTCCGCACCCTTGATCTTTCCGGAGTTGATGCTTGCATAAAAGACTTCCTCACCTTTCTCCTCGCCATACTCTCGCTTCATATTGGACAGAATCTCCTTACCTTTTTTGGTCAGAGGCATGAGGCGCCCACCCAATGACAGTTAATGGGCTAATTGTATGCAGTAAATGTGGAAAAAGCCAACTCAGCCGTGAGTGACCTGGGGCGTGATGTTCTTGACCTGTTTCTTGTCTGCCATGTAGAGCACGACAGCGACCTGCCGGGCGAGCACGAGATAGTCCTGGCTGCCGCCGAGCGTCGGCTGATCGGGTGGTGGTGTGATGTGCTCCACGGCTTGGAGCCTCGGATGGATGTAGGGTGCAGCCGCGATGGCCATCTTGTCGCGCCGGTCCTTGTTGGCCTTCGAATCGCGCATGACCCGGAGCATGTAGTCCAGCGGCAGGGCATCAGCGGCCTTGATTCTGGCGTTGAATACCCTGGTCTTCTGGTTTTTGCTGCCTTTCTTGCGACCGGCACCGGGTCGCTTGCCTCCTCGTTTACCTGGCATGGCTCTCCAATGATTTCAAATCAAGCTATCAATATATAAAACAGAATATTAGATATAGCAAGGCCGAGGCAAGTTTGATTTATTTGATTATTGGTAGGCTGAGTCCGGGTATTCGCATACACCCTCCGGCGGGTGCGGACTGCGGACAGGGATAGATGAGGGCCATGTCCGTGTTGCTTATTTCTCAGCCATATCATGTCGTGCTCGGGATCCCGGATCGTTTTCTCAATTCATCCCGCCAGGGATAACTAGGTGAATCTTCCGGGTAGTGCGGGAAATCACCCATGTCACCCAGAACCCAGCGGATCGCATATTCCATCTTGCGGTTCCTCATGCTCAGGATGGAGACCTGGGACTTGAGGTGATTGATCTCGTTTAACTGGTTGAGCCGGACATCACACTTGAAGCAGGCGATAATCTCGGGGTTGTTGCTTGCTCGCCTACCTTTTGCCATTTCAATATCACGTTTCTATTGTCATCAACGCTGGATTGACCACACCATCCTTGTCGTCTTCAATTCCATCTAACAAAGAAATAAATCTGACGCAAAATATCCTGTTATTAAACCGAGTATCCATGCAAGAAATAACAGGAAAAAAACAATTTTTCCAAGACTTTCTTGTTCGTCTTTCAGGTTCATAATTGTTCCCCGTGGAACTATATATCAATCAATGACTTAGGAGTTCAGTGGATAATGACCCATCGCCTCGTCCCTAAGTTTAGCCACCTGCGCCGGGGTTTCCACAACCAGGGCATGAAAGTGGCAACAGACGACCTGGGTACAAGGTCGCCTTGTTTGAGCCTTGCCAGTCTCCGTGCTGGTAAAGGAACCCATCGCCTCGTTGATCATGTTGATGCAGGCCGGGTTGATAAATAAATCGGTCTGGTGTCCGTCTTTCATTTCCGGGTTCCCGATCTGGGTCAACTTGATCATTCGATGTTGTTGGATGGATACTTCTTGATGGTCACTCATGTCTTTTCCCCTCTATGTGAAAAACAGGTTTCAGAATCTCGAAATCACCGGTTCTGATCGGAGTGAATGGTTTGAAATCCTTCGTTGCTTTCGAACCAACAATCTGAAATAGAAACTTCGGTGATAAACCTTGCGCCGGTCGATAACACCCGAGGTCTTCCTTCGTGATGACCTGGCCTTCGCTGATATGGTTGATGAAATAAAGGGAGCGCCGAAGATCGGTACTATTACTATCCGGATATCCATTCGGATCGGTGAGTGTCGAAGCCATACGCCTGGATGCTGTTATCAACTCAAACAATTCATTCGGTTCTACAGAGAACAAGGCATCCGGACCGCCATCGTCCCGATCCAATGTGAAATGTTTTTCAATCATCACAGCACCGAGGGCGGTAGCCGCCAGCGTGGGTTCTTTATCCAGACAATGATCGGACAGTCCAACAGGAAATCCGAACCTGTCCTGGAGTCGAGTAATTGTATTAACACCGGCTTCATAGAATTGGGTCGGGTACTTGCTGATACAGTGCAATAAAATGATATCTTCATTGCCGGCGTCTTCCGCGGCCTCGACCGCTAATGTAATTTCAGCAATAGAAGCCATGCCCGTGGATAAGATGATAGGTTTACCAGTGGCCGCGACATCATGAATCAGATCCAGATCCGTCAATTCGAACGATGAGATTTTATACATCGGACACGGATAGTTTCCTTCCAGGAAGGCTAGGGCTTTCTTATCGAACACGCTACAGAATATCGTCAGGTTCAAAAAAGCGGCGGTATGAAACAGTTCGTCATACCAATCCCAAGGTGTCCAGGCTTCATCATATAGTTTCGCCAGTCTCCGGCCATGCCAGATACCGTTTCTGATTTGATAACTTTTATCACACACCATCTCGCCCTTGGTCCAGCATTGCAGTTTCACCGCGTCCGCTCCGGCCTTGGCAGCCTGCTGGATAAGGTGCATACATCTCGTCCTGTCCCCAAGATGATTACAACTTAACTCGGCAACAAAGTACGGTTTATGTTTGTTCTCTAGGAATCTCATAGGTGTATTGAATCAGTTTGGCTCCCAGCTTGGTGAAACAGTCTATGGAGATTTGATTGTTCGGGTTGATGTTGGCGTAGAGTTTTCCAGGATAATGCTTCCTGATCATCTTTAGCGCCTCGGTACCATAGCCTTTATGCTGAAAGACATTAAAGATCCGGATCCCGATCTCTCCTCGCTTGCTGATATATATCGTGCCGACATAATCCTCGCCCACCTTGATGAAGTCCCAGAGCGGGTGCGGGTGAGAATCTACATACGCGACGTGTTCTTCCCAGAGTGGCATATTCTTGTGGCTTATGGACTGATCCGGGGTGGCCTCTCGCATGAGATCCCACATGATTTCCAGCTTGTATGGCGTCACCGGGTAAACAGAGACCAGCTTGATCATAAGCGCACCTCGATGACTTCTTCATCCAAGAACAACGCCGCACCTCTGGGTGTAGCATCGGTGAACTGAAACATGGCGCCGGCGGCCACGGCGGAGGCTCCAGCCTTGATGGCCTGGCGCATGTGCTCGTACTTGCCGCAGCCACCGGAGGCAATGACCGGGATCTGTAATATCGACGCGACCTTTCGTAAAGTAAAAAGATCGTATCCGTTCAAGGTACCGTCGAGCATGATGGATGACAGTAATATCTCACCGGCACCACAACTCTCGGCACACTCCGCAGCCATGAGGGCATCTATCTGGGTATCATGCCTGCCGCAGCGGGTATGGAATCTCCCGCCTTTCACGTCTATCGAGACGACGATAGCCTGGCTGCCGAATGTAGAACTCAAGGTCTGGATCAGATCCGGGACTTCGTTCATGCCAGTACAGACGACCACTTTGTCCGCACCGGCTCGCAACAGGGCATAGGCATCATCGACACTCCGAACGCCGCCACCGACCGACAGGGGAATAAAGCATTGCCTGGTCAGTTCCTCGATCAAGTCGAGGTCTGGCCCGCGGTTTTCTAGGGTGGCAGTAATATCCAGAATCATCAGTTCATCCACGCCACGGAAGCCGTGGATCCTCGCCGATTGCATGGCCAGACCCACCGACCGCCAGGAGTCGAATGCCTTGCCCTTGACCAGTTCCCGGCCCCGGACCAGTAGTGTCGGAATAATGCGATAGGCCAGGCTCATTCCTTCTCGGGTACCTCGTAGTAAAGTAACTTACCATTATTATCCACAACTTTATTCACAAGACAGTTGCCGCAACGGGACACCCATTTGTCATCTTCCTCAATACCCAGAAAAGTCCAACTGTGGCCTTGTCTCACTTTACAGGGCGGCTCCTCAAGTATTCTTTCCATCAGGCACCTCCTAGACAAAATTCTTTGAGTATGGGTCGTTTATCCACAGTGGATCCGAATAGATCCCAATTCGTGAATTGATCCAGAATGGATTCGAATTCGGACTCCCCTATATTCAACGGCTTCAGTACGTCTTCGACGGTCAGGCCCATATTGACATGAGGATAGAGTCCGTCCGTCCGTTCCAAGGTGGCATAGGCGGCCTGGCGGGTGATACGTCCGCAGCGGATATCCACGGACAGTTGAGCACACGCCCGACCGTAACCATATTTCCGGTACATCATGTGATCGTGAATGGCGGTCTGGGCGTTATCCAGATTCTCGTGATCCCAGACGTTGGCCAGGCATGGCCGGAACTGAGTCATACCCATCTCATTGGCGACCGTCGCATTCTCGTGTGAATCCCAGGGAATGTATTGGCCGAGGAAGTGTGCTTCAATCCCGGCCTGTTCCACTTCCGCCTCGCTGGGCATCTCGTATTCCATCATGTCCCGCTCGGTGATTCCCATGTGACCCACCATGTCAGACGGCCTCATACCCAGGAATCCGCCGAACTCGGAGCGCCAGCGTCTGGTTAATTGCTTGGCTTCATCTTCGCCAGGCGGACCGCCGTATTGATTCTGAGGGTTTTCCCCATAAAAAATGAGGGAGATACCAGCGGCCACAGCAATCCTGAACGGAGTTGTGAATATTGTTATATGCTCCGGCCAACTGATATCACCCACAAACTGAAGTCCGAGCCGGTTGAGTTGGGCACGGATATGTCGATTCGGTGTGCTTTCCCAGGTCGTCGCATAACGGGCGAGGTTTGCTATATTTTCTTTCCCGGTTCTGGTGAGATGGCAAGTGGTTGCGGTTACCAGCAATGGTTTTACACCCATCTCGATCAAGGTATGAGTAATATAGTGACTATCCTTTCCGCCGGAACTGGCGACAATGCAGTCCCAGGGTGTCTTCGTGGTGTCCCGGTGACGAATGATAAGATCGTCAAGATCGCACCTGCGTTCCTCCCAATCTATGTCTTCGCGTCTGGCATAATTCAAACAGGCTGAACAGTAACCATCTTCGAACACAGTGTCTGGTCGGGTATCTGGTATCAGACAATGCTTACATCTGATCATCGGTTCTCTCCAGTAACCACCAGGTCAGATCATCCTGCGGATATTCATCCAGGTGATAAACGAATCCGTAATCAACCAGAACGAAAGCTGGATGTTTCGAAAGAAATTCCTCACAGAAGTCCCGTTTCCAGAGGAGATCAGTTTTGTCTTGGTAGGGAACCTCGAGCGGTGTCGGGTTGAAATACTCACACATCAGGATATAGCTGGCCGAATGAATGGCCATCTTGTTATAGGCCGTGCCGAGATCATAGGGTGAAACATGGATCAGGAAGCCCTTGGTCAGTACCAAATCGAAGGCGCGTTCCAAGTTGATTTCAATGGCGGAATCATTGATCGCGTGACAGCCTTCTATTTTCATCAGCTTTTTATAGGCACCGGGATTGATCTCGACACCTGTGATGTCATCGCAGTTCAGCACCTCGCGCAAACATGCCAAGTTCTGTCCTTGGCCGGCGCCGAGTTCGAGGATTGAATGTATGGCTCCCTGGGTACGTTGCAAAGCGCGGGCAAAGAACCGCGTGGTGTTCTTCATATTCGGGGAATTGCGCTGGTGATATTGATCCCCGGCTTCGCCTGCCCAGAATTCGTTCTGTTGTTTCATTGCTTCCTCTTTAGTAATCCACGCGCAATGGCCATAAATCTCGCATGTCGTTTGGTCGCATTCTCCACTAGGGCTGTAACAAGTCATACATTTCTTCGGCTCGTTTCCAGTCTTCCTCGATATTGATATCGCAGTCCCGTTCCTCATCGACCTTAATTATTCGAGAACGGTGAGAAACTAATGGCATGTTCATCATGAATGTATTCGTCCTGGCCCAATAGAATTGAGCGGCATCGTGCAAGGGTGGATACCCGACCGAGAAAATGTAATCAGTCAGACCTATATCTTGCTTTAATATCTCGTACCCGAATTTCAAATCATTGACTGACATCAAGGGCGCGGTGGCATAGATGCAGCAAGTGTAATCCGGGAGATGAAATTGCTTCGAACTGAGTTCCTTTAACACTTCGGATACCACTGTCTGGGTTCCGATCTTGTCATCTGATAAATCCTTTTTCCTTTTGAGAGGGAACGCACCGTTTTGCTCGGCAATTAATAAAGTCAATACATCATCGGAACTGACGACGATGGTGCTGAATAATCCGGACTCCCGCGCCTTTTCTATTGAGTAGGTGATGATAGGACGCCCGTGGAAATCCCGGCGATTTTTGCCGGGAATCCGACGGGATCCTCCTCTGGCGGGTATAACTGCAATCGCACTCATGAATCAATTTCCTTCAGTAGCTGGTCCACGACCTGGTTCGCTATGTAGTCCGGTCGTTTGTTTTGTTCCATCATGCTCCGGATAATCAGCGTCGCCCTAGCGTGTAGTTTTCGTCTGACTCCCTCGGCAACTAGAGATTTGCCTGGCGCTGGTGCCGGCAGGTTGTAATGGGCACGGTAAGCCGAGCGAGCCAACTGCTCGGACAGTGCCCGTGCATTCTCCGGCTCGAACTTAACGTAACTGATCGGTCTCGGGAAAGTTATGACGACCATGCCATCCACTTCCCCGAGTGCAAATAAAGTCTTGCCATCTTCCTGAATCGGTTCGCCGCCGTTGCCGTTGCTCATCGAAATATCTCCAACTGACTGAGATCCATATAGTCACTTTTCGGAAGGGGTTCATTATCTCTCGGTAACCTGGCCAGTCGTTCCAATCCTTCGGCTGCCGTGGGTGGCATCATGAAACAACGCCAACCCATGAAAGTTATTATGTCTTCTTTTGGTGGTACGCCTTCGCGCCGACCATCGTAGCGGGCACGTTTCAACCAGTGATAGGCATCCATCTTGTCGGTTAGGATCGCGCCGCCGTGCGTGGATATGCCGAGATGTTTGGTCGGGTGGAAACTGAGACACATAACCTGGTCTGGTCGATACATATCAGCCCGGAGCCAGCGGGCACAGTCCCAGATCGGATAAGGTCTGAGTTGATATTCTCCGTCCCAATCAATATTAGAAAATTCGATATCGTACTGTGCGTGTTTACAGGCCATCGGAACACTAAGGTAGGTATATTTCGGTATATGTATTAGATGTAATTTGAAAATGTGCTTGAAATATGCCAGTGACAGGAAGATGGCCGAGGTACATGAATTCACCGCCACACAATACGGGGCACCGGTGTACTCACACAGGGCTTCCTCGAAATCATGCACAACATCGTAAGGGCTTTTCATAAATTGAAGACCTTGATGGCCTCCTCCAGAGATTTGATGTAGATGGAATTCCTGTCTCGGGCATTCTCGGCGATCCGGTAGAGGCTACCAGGCGAGGTATGGCTGGCGTCGATGATGTCCTGTTCAATGAATCCCTTGATAACCCGGCGGGTCGTTCTATCCGGGATACCGGAGACCACCGATAGTTCCCGGCTTGTCATCCAGGCCGAACTGCGTTCAGTCAGGGTCTGGAATAGCCTAGCCTCCCGGCGGGTCACTTTGGTTCTTGCCATATTGGCCAGAGTTTGCCAGCTTTGGCAATAATGTCAAGGCAGGTTTTTCAGTTTTGCTTTTAATTCTTGGACCGAGATTCTGGGTGCATCCTGGCTGGTCTGGCCTGGGCGCATGGATTCGTGCAGTTTCTCGCCGTGCTTGAGTCCGGTGATAACCGGTTCGACACCCATCGCCTGGGCGAGATCCCCGAGCCGGTAGGCCGGCAGGTTCGGGATAAAAAGACGATTGGAGTCTTGACTGTAAATCGCTTCCAGAACCAAATCCACGGCCTCCAGTAGCCACATCCAGTACCGGGTACAGTCTGGATTCGTCATGGGTACCTGCGTCTCACCACGGGCTAATATGGAGCGCCAGAGGGGAATTACAGACCCCTGGCTCCCGGCCACGTTTCCATACCGGGTGACGTTAAAGGTTGTCGCGTTCGGCCCAGCATAGGATATGGCGTTCAGGAAGATCCCCTCGGCCAGTGCCTTGGTGTAGCCGTACAGGGTCTGAGGCTCACACGCCTTGTCACTGGAGAGCAGCACCGCCCGCGTCACCCCGGCATCCAGGCAGGCATTGACCACGTTGGCCGTGCCCTGGACATTGGTGGCGACCGCTTCAAGGACGTTGTACTGGACCGTCTCGATTCGCTTCAAGGCCGCGGCATGGACGACGACCCCGATATCCTTCATGGCTCGGGTGAGCCGCTGCTTGTCCCTCACATCCCCGATAAACCAGCGCAGTCGCTCATCATCCTCGAGTTCCTGGCGCATGTCCGCCTGTTGGTGTTCGTTCCGGGAATAGACACAGATCCGCTGAAAGATATTCATCTTGAGCAGGGAGGAGATGAAGGCTTTGCCGAAACTGCCGGTGCCCCCGGTGATCAGGATCTCGTTAAACATCAGGCCGCCTGGGTTTCGAGTTCCTTGATCTTGTCCTTGTAATACGCCTTGAGTTCTTTCAGATCCTCAATCGTATATCTTGGTAATAGGTGTGGTCCCTCGAGCCAGACCACCGCTTCCTCGCCTATCTTCTCGACCAGGTTCTTGCGGTACTCAATCAGGTTTCCAGATTTGTGGTCATTGCACTGCGAGCATTGCTTGTGGACATTGAGTTCATGGAACCGGAGTTCCGGGTGAGCGCCTATGGTTCGAAAGTGCCCGGCCTGGAACTGGATGACATCGTGTTTGCCGCAACTGATACATGGTTCATGCTTGTCCCGCAGCCGGATGTATTTATTGAACACCGCCTGGACTTCATCCAGCCATTCAGACCGGGTTTTCAGGAGTTCCTTGCGTACCTTCAATTCTTTTTTGAATTGTCTTTCGCGTTGTTGTTCGGCATAGGCTCTCGCACAGGACGAACTACAGACAATCTGGGTGGTGCGGAATCTGGGTGTAAACTTCTTCCCGCAATTCATATTCCGACAACGCTTGGGACGGGGTTTCTTGATAACGGTCATGTCGTCATGAATGATTTAATTTCACCGGTCTTCAGGAAGTGTTCCCGTTGCAGCTTCTCTGCCTTGGTGGGCATGATGGGATCCTTGATAGTATCCAGGCCGAAGTCTTTCATGATTTGCTTCCGGCGTTTCTGCTTTGCTTCATCCTCAGCCCGGACAGATTGCATGAGTTCGAATGTCATGTCATCCAGGAGTTTCACCTGCCAGTCATCTCCGTGCTCCTTCTGATAGATACGGATCCGCTCCCGGCTGACTTGCATCATATCTCCGAATGCCTGCTCGGTTCGGCGGGCGGATTCTGCGTGTTTCTGCTGGTCTTGCTTAGGACTCAGCCAGCCGCACGGACACCGGCCATTGAGAACCGGGTAACCACAATCAGGACAGATTTCATCTTTTAGTTTCACACGCACTTGGCCAGATATTTTTCGAAGTTACTCCGTCGGCATAAAGTCGTGGGCGCAAGGTTGCGTTGCAGTTCAGTCCCACTCCATTCCCGGCACATCCTGGCAAACACTTGCTTTATCTGTTGTTCAGTATAGCCTTCATTGAGTCTGTCAATAATGATGCTGGCCGCGGCGGTGGGTATGCCTTTCGGGTTCTTGGCATTGAACTTCTGTCCTGATTTCTCATTCAGGAGTTCCAGACATCGCTCTGCCATCCTGATCAACTTGTCTTCTTTTGGTTCCACCCCGACTAGGGAGAGTTGCATAATTTTGGATTCTTCTGGCATATAGTCCTCTTTTTTTAAACAAAAAAGCGCCCATTGAGCAAACTTAATTGCTGAGATCAGGAAGCGTTTATCACCACTGTTTATGGATCCCGGCCTGATCGCCAGTGAAATTCCAAGCTGGGCGCTATGCGACAGGTTCTGTCTTCTCTATCCCGGCTCCGCTCCCTCCTTCTTATATCCCGCTGGAGTTTCGCGGTATCCCCGCTTGAAGGTGCGGCTATGACCTATCGGAACAAATCTTGTTGTCCTGCTCCGAGTTTATAAAAAAATACCTTGTTCCTCTGGCGGGTCATGATGGTCAGACCATTGCGCCTGAGTTCTGTGATAATCGTGTTGACCGCGCAGACGTTGGCCTTTTTTATTATCTCCATCGTGGAATATTCCAGGCCGGTTTTGAGTAGTTCATGAACACGTTGCAGTCTCGGGGAATTTTCGATCTTGGCGTAGTGGATCATTCCTGTTCGGTCACTTTCATCGTTGCGATATTGATCAGCGATGGATAATGTTTTTTCACTTCCGCCTTGCAGTCCGGTTTGCGTCTCGGGATCTTGCTGTCCACGGATTCGATTTGATGAACCAGAAGTTGTTTACCGTCTAGGCTCAGAATGTAATGCTTGCGCCCGGTCGTTAAGATGACGTGCGGATAGGCCGAGTCTTTCGGGTTCTGGCTTTTGGTTCTGGCCTTGACCCGTTGCTCGAGTTCCCGGCAGGTCATATCCCTCGCCCCGGATTTCACCAGGTCCAGTTGATCGTCATAGGCCAGCTTGGCGATCAGCTTGGCCTGGGAATAGCAGGACAGGCCGCGGCGGATCTGCGGCTCGACCTTTTCACAGACCCAGAGATATTGCCGCCAGGTTTCGGCCTTGTCTTCTGGGACCATCTGGGCAAATAGTTCGCCGTAGTGTTCCCGGGCAAACAGTAAGCCATCCCCGATGTAATATTGATAACAATCCTCGAAGGTGCCCAGCATATTGAGGGCTTCCTCCATATCGATCTGATCGAACTTGGCCGGGGGCGCCCAATGGTATTCAGTCACTTCCCCGCTCAGGATCGTCAGTTCGCTCATGCGATTCGTTCTTTCAGGGTCTTGGCGTTGGCTGGTCTCGGGAACAGATCTGGACGTAGATCGTAACGCCGTACCTTGCCGTTCGTGACGATTTCAAACAGGCCGCAATATTCCGCCGGCACCAGGTCTTTCTGGATCCAGTGCCAGAGGCGCGGCTGTGAGACGGGTTTCAGGTTGTATTCTGGGGCGACCTTGCTCAGGGCCTCGGCCAGCCGGGTCTGATTGTCGCCAAAAAGCGACAGGACGTGGGCAAGTGGGCTGTTCTTGTTCATTTCGGGGCAGATTATAAAAAGATTTTCCTCCTGTCAATGAAATATTTTATAAATTACCTTGCATACTGCTATAAACTTTTTTATAATTTGAACGTGGCAAGAAAATACATAGATAACCAAGGCATTAATACTGCTGGTACTAAATATCGGGTGTTGAGATACAAAGGCGAAAAGGTAGTCGCCCATCCTGATGGTGAAAAGTACGGTTATCTCAAGGAAGAAACTGGTGAATGGAAATATATGGTTGAAGTTCTTTGCCATAACTATGTTCAGGGCAAGATTATTGCCGGATGGAGATATATCCAAAAGGATCTGACCGAGGGACAGGCTTACGCTTTATTTATTAGAAAATTGAAAGGAAAGGTTAGGAGGTAAATATGAGTCGATGGAAAATTTGTAGCATGTGTGAAGGCGAAGGCAAATACGTCAATCCCTCGATAGATGCGGGTGGACTGTCTGCCGAAGATTTCGCCGAAGACCCAGACTTCATGGAAGATTATTTCAGCGGTGTATTTGATGTGCGTTGTTCCGAGTGTCGTGGAAGTGGAAAGATTCTCATTAAAGATGAGGAAGCATTCTACGAACGCGCTGCCCAGGAAGCAGATGAACGCGAACTGGCGATGATGGAAAGCGGGAACTTCGAATCAGGTATTAGGGATTACAGATTCACATCATGAACGAAATTGAGAAAATCAAGGCCGCCAGGGACGAGGCCGCCATCAAAGCCTACAAGGCCCTGGCCAAATACAAATACTGGATGTTCGGTTATTGGGCGGCTGCATGGTCCAAATACAACAAACTGTTGCCTACAGACGACAAACAAGCCAGCCCGTTCCGCCCCCTAGTGGCCCTGGCCAGAGAGAAATTATAAAAATATTTATTGAATCTCTATAAAATCTTTTATATACTATCAATGGAGGTGATGGTATGGAAACGCTGCTGATGGTACTGGTTCTTCTCGGGACCGCCCTGGCACTCTTGCCGCTAGTCTATGACCTCCGCACTAGACCCTTCCGGGTCGTTCAAATCAACCCACCTAGAGGAGCCAACTATTGATGAATAAGGTAACGCGGCCACCCGATGTTGAAGCCCTTGAAAAAGAAGTAGAGAAGGCTGGGTTCTCCTACGAAATAAAGCCAGTTTTCAGCGAAACAGAATTATTAGGCTGGGGCGCTTGGTTAGTAGATGAGAACCGATGGTTCACTGATAGCGATAGGAGGATAGATAAAGATGACTGACAATGGTTTCTATTTCAACGTCATCGAGGAAGCCCGTGAGAGAGGTATCGCGGCAGCCCTCGGTATGACGCCCAGAGCCATGATTGTTGGTGAAGCCAAGGATCTGACCTCGAACGAAATCGACTACTCCAAGAAGACGTACTACGTCGCCGATGGTGTCTGCGGTTTCGCCTGGATCTGGTTCAAGGGCAACACCAAGTTTGGGCGCTGGGCGAAAAAGAACGGATTGGCAAAAAGCTGGTATCCGACTGGACTCGCCATCTGGGTCTCGGAATTTGGCCAGAGTTATGAACGGAAGATGGCCTACGCCAGAGAGTTCGCCAAGGTCCTGAATGAGTACGGTATCAAGGATGCCTATGCAAGCGGGAGGTTAGATTGAACAGATATCGTAGAGCAATGACTTTAACTGAAGCGCAGTTCTTGGAAAGGATAAAAAACCTGAGAAGTGTGGAAAATAAAGAATATCGAATCTTGGAAACTGCAACATTATGGTGTTTGGATACTTTGCAGTATTACCTAGAGTCCGCTGATAAAGAAATAGGACTCCGCAGAAAGGAGGCGAAAGATGAGGGATGACATTGATTTATTAGATTACCCGATCAGTATCAGGGCGAATTTCATTTCGGAATATTATTCTTTTCTGGGATTTTGGAAAGCAGTTGGTGACAAATTGACTCTTGCTGAAATCAACCCGCTATGGGATGACTTTTTGTACTTCGATAGTGGAACCAGTTTTGTTTCCGAACACTTTGAAATATGGAATCGTGAGAGAAATTCTTATGCCTAAACGAATCAGCTACAAAAAAGTATATACCTACGATCCAGTCATGATGGATATCACGGATCCTCCCTATGATCTCGAACCGGGTGACAAGGTGAAGATCAAGAATCTGCCCGGCTGCCCCAGGGCCGGCACGATGGGCATGTGCCATGTGGTTCATGCCGACACTGAGAAGTTTGCTGGGTTGGTCTGTTTAAACTCATTGAAATAAGGAGGTGAAATAAGTGCCATATCAGGTGAGATATAAAGAGCCGAACCAGTCTTGGGTATTAATTGACAAGGCTAAAGTTCGGGAGAGATTCGAAGGGAATTTCCATGATGTGGATTTAGCTTTTGAATATCTGGAAATGCACCCCGGCGAAACTCTGGGTACTAATTTTGCTGAATACAGATACGTCGAAGGAGGTGAGGAAAAGTGAAACTGTTGACCAAGGAAATTCGCAAGAAGATCCCCAAGCTGTACGCCACGGAAGATACGCCAACGGCTGAGAAAGACATTGTTGTCAAGTTCTTCAGTCCTGTTGGTGCAGCTACCTGGTACGCCGTGGAAGGCGAACCGGTCAAGGATGATGAAGGCAACGAAGTGGACTTCGAGTTCTTCGGTTATGCCGACTTGTTTGGTGACGAAGTGTCCGGCGAGTTCGGTTACTTCAGGCTGAAAGAACTGGAAGAAATCGAGTTGCCGTTCGGACTCGGGATTGAAAGGGATATGTATTTCGATGGAAAGAAAATCAAGGATGTGGTTTCGAAGTATAACGAGGCTGCTTGACGGCGGCCTCACCAACCAGAGGAGACAAGATGTATAGATTCATTGAAGACCCTGGGCATGGATGGCTCGAAGTTTCCATGAAGGAACTGGTTGATCTAGGCATCGCTGACAAGATATCCAGTTGCAGCTACCGGAAGAACGGCACGGCCTATCTCGAGGAAGACTGTGACATGGGTATCTTCCTTGAGGCCAAGTATGGCGTTGGCAAAAGGGAGGCATTCATGAAGTTCTTCAAGAGTGAAGTCAAGAACGAATACTTCAATGATGTCTTTGTCAGGAAGCTGGATAACTACTGGTTCAGCATGGAATGAAAAAACCAGTCATCACACAGACAGTTGACGGGAAATATATCGTCTTGATTGAAGGTCTACAGAAAGGAGGAGAAGTCGATAATTGTGGCGCAGGGAACGCAGAATTTGAGACTTTCAAACGAGCGGAAGATTTCGCGGAAACATTGAAATAGAGGAGACTGCTATGAAGACGAAGTTTTTCAAGCTGTATAGATTTGAAAAGAAGAATGTCGAGGTATTCATCAAGGCCGAAGGCATTGATGGCGAGTTCATGGTCTCGGTGTATTACGACCTGGGTGGTTACAACTATTTTAGTGGTAACAAGAATCCCCGCGGCTACTACTTGTCTGTCATCCCTGTCAAAGTGACAGAATATGGTTTCACTACCCAGATGTTCAGCGGGTATAAAAGAGTAATCGCAGAAACCAATCGTTACAACGAGAAGAAATTCCGTGAATATTGCAAATACTATCTGCCCACCAAGGAAGGCATGGAACTCAAGAAATCAGTAGTCGAGTTGGTTGTGAATGTCAGCGAGAAGTTTGCCAAGGTAGCCTGATGCAATCCTGTTGTGACAAACCGGCTTTGACGTTGTTGACCAGACCGAATGACGAACTGGTCAACCGTCTCTGCCTCAGATGCAAGACGCACTGGTTCGGTAAGAAAGGAAACGTGAAACGATTTAGCAGGAAGGAATGGGAGGTATATATCAACGATGATTATTGCAGAACTTAAATTACCCAAGCAGGTAATCACACCACTTTTCAGTATCATTATTTGGCAGAACGATAAAGGAACATTTTCTACGCATTATAAAAAAGAGAACGGAACTTTATTCGAAGGTCGTTATGGAATGGATTTCGAACACGCGTTAGAAGACTTCAAGGATCGATGTGGTCGTGAACTGAATCGTGGACCACAGGCATTCGAACTTGGATGGGAGGTAGAAAATGAAACTCAGAGTTGAATTCGATATTGATAACGATGCTTATCAGATCGATGGTAAATGGCTGAACTATGGCCAAGTAGCGGAAACGCTAAACGAAGTTGCCAATCGTATCACTGCCGGAATTATCGGTCCTGATGCACAGAAAATCAGAGACATCAACGGCAATACGGTAGGCAAGTATCAGATTGTTGATTTTTTAAATTAGAGGAGAGCCATGAAAACCTGGATCCATTTTATCGGGAAGGAATACTACAAGACCCCGAGAGAGTTTATTAACGAGGCCAAGGCGGTCGGAGTCACCCGGCGAGTGAGCCGCAAACAACTCCGGCAGATGAACTACGGCGACCGGGTTATGTTGGCCATGAACGATGGCAAATCCAGCATCCTGATCGGCAAGTTCATTGTCTCGGTGATCTCCGGCATGAGCAGCGAGGAGTCCGCCATGCTGGCTGACGAGGTGACATTGATTCCGGTCAGCGCCGGCGGCATGGTCGTCAACCGTGGCTGTGGTAGTTATTGCCAGGGTCCGACTTTCGTAATGAAGGAAAGGAAATCCATCAGCGAGGTTTTGGATATCGTTGAGGAGGCCAAGGAAAAAGGCAAGATGATGGTCGGCGGCGAATACCAGCCGGTCAAGAAAGTTCGGCTGAAATCCATGCGCCTGTCCCGCGGGTTCCGACCCTTCAACTACGAGAAGTTCCTGGCCGCAAGCCAGAACAAGCAGACGGTCTCCGGGTTCTTCTATATGAAAGGCGAGGATAGCGGCAACGTCATCACCCTGGACGAGCACAATGTCCAGACGGTCTCAGGCTATAACCGCAAATAATAAAGTAATTTATTGACATATTTATAAACGGCTTTATAGTAAGCACAAACGAGGTTCTATATGAGCAAATTAATAGGCCAGATTGATATCGAAATATCCATCCCAGGGCAAGGTCATTTCACACATTGTCTGGATATTTACGGATCTGAAATATTCTACGCCGAGGAAAACCGTGGAGGCTATGAGATAGAATCCATCAAGCTGGGGGATCGTGACGTAACCGATGCACTCAGTAAAGGAATTGATTTAATCCAGAATTATGTAGATGAGAACTGTTGACGTTCTACGCAGAACGAGGAGATAACATGAACGAACAATCCCTGATTACGCTTGGCGAGAAGTCGCTATCCGTAGACGAATTAATCCATTCGGTGGAATACATCCGCGAAGCCATGAAAAAGGTCATGGTCCGCGATACCCACTTCGGCAAGATCCCGGGCTGCGGCGACAAAGATGCCCTGTTGCAACCCGGCGCCCACAAGCTGGGACTCCTGTTTAATCTGGCCGAGGAGTACGAGGTCGAGAAGCGTTTCATTGAAGATGATCACCTCGAGGTCTTTGTCACGACCAGGCTGACCCGCCGTGACGATGGCCTCTTTATCGGACAGGGCGTGGGCATGTGCTCGACGATGGAATCCCGCTACCGGTTCCGCTGGGACAACACTGGTATGCCGGTGCCCGAGGAGTATTGGAAGACCCGGGACATGGAGATTCTGGGCGGTTCAGCCTTCAGCCCGCGCAAGGTCTGGGTAAAAGACGACGACGCCAGCGATACTTCGCGCCAGCGGTGGATGATCTTCCAGCGGGTACTGCACGACAATCCAGCGGACTATTACAACACCGTCATCAAGATTGCCAAAAAGCGATCTTATAACGATGCGATTTTAACGAATACCGCGGCCTCGGATATCTTCATACCTGATGACGAACTGCCTGAGAGTTTCATGCAGCCAGATGAAACCGAAACCAAGCCCAAGAAGGATGACAAGCCGGGCGATAAAATCCCGTTTGGCAAGAACAAGGGCAAACTCTGGTCCGAGGCCCCGACTCAATGGCTCAAGTGGTGTGCCTCGAATGCGAAAGCAGACAATATTCGGGCACGCGCCAAACAGGAACTCGAGGCCAGGGAGAAAAAAATGTCGGGTTCAGGCGAGGAAGTGCTGATGGCCAATGAAGATCAGATCCGCACAATCCGTAAAACGTGCGAGGAAAAGGAAATCACGATTTCCGAAATGCTGGAAATGTTGAACCTCGAGTCCACTGACAAGATCCGGGAAATGGATGTCGAACCGATTCTGTTATGGCTGGGCAACCCAGGTGAGAAACCGAAACTGCAACCGTTTTAATGGAATTCAAGTTTATAAAAAAAACCCATAGTTACCTCCTAGACGGACAGGAACTCAACCATATCACGCAGATCACCTCTCAGTTCCTGCCCGTCCCCTTCTTCAATGAACAAGCGAGACTCCGCGGATCCGCTATTCATGAAGCCATCGAACTGAATGATCCATCTAGTTTACCAGCGGAATGGTATGACTATTTTAGTGCCTGGAACAAGTTTATATCTGATACCAAATTCATAACCTTCTTGAGCGAAAAGCCATTGTATCACCCAGATGGAAGATGGGCTGGTACTTATGATCGTTTTGGTAACTTGAACGGTTTCGAAACTATTATAGAAATCAAGGCCGGTCCTGATCATCCGGCTTACCATTTACAGACAGCGGCGCAACAGGAGTTAATCAAGGTCAATTACCACTACAAGGTGAAGCGTCGGTATCTGTTGCAACTGAAAGATGACGGGAAGTACATTCTGCACAAGCACACAGGAATTCACGATTACTCTTTATTTCTGGCCGCGCTGAATATATATAGATGGAAGAAGCGTAATAACATTTCATAGAGGAGAACCACATGGAAACACAGGCGATTGATATTTCGGAAGAAGCCGAAAGACAGATGACCAAGGCCGAGGAAGCCTACGGCCAGGCTCAGGCACTTGTCGTCACGACCGAGAAGGAATACGAGGACGCTGGCGTCTTTATCGTTGATCTGAAGACCTATAAGAAAAACCTAGAAAAGGAACGCAAGGATCTGACCAGCCCACTGGACACCGCCAAGAAGAAGATCATGGCGAAGTTCAAACCGCATATTGACAACATCGAGCGAGCCATTGCCCAGGTCAACGGCAAGATGACGACATACTTTTCCGAACAGGAAAAGAAACGTCTCGCCGAACAGGCCAAGGCCGAGGAGAAGGCGAGGAAGGAACGCGAACGCCTGCAAAAGCGGGCAGACACCGCGGAGAAGAATGGCAACATCGAGAAGTCGGAAGCCCTGCGCGAAGCCTCCACGAACGTCGTCAAGACCCCGGTAGAGTCCCAGAAGAAACAGACATCACAGACCACGATGGTCGAGACCTGGGAGGCCGAGATTTATGATAAGCTGTCCTTAATCGAGGCCGTGGCCAAGGGCGAGCAGTCGATGGAATTGCTGGAAGTCAATAGGCCAGCCTTGAACCAGATCGCCAGAGCACAGAAGGACACCATGAAGATCCCCGGTGTCCGGTCAGTCTGCAAAAAGACGATCAGAAAACTGTAATGTTTAAGCTGATACTCATCGTCGCGCTGGTAGGCCAGGGTCCTGCAACCGGGAAGGAAATGTTTTTCTCCGCAAATGAGTTAAAACATTACTGCAACAGTATCACTTACACCGGCGAAGTACGAAGCGAAACCCAGAAAGCCGCCGCTGATGTCCTGTCCTGTACCGAATACATCAAGGGGATCGTTGATGCCTTCGGGTTTGCTATCTGGGCGACCAACGACAATCCTACTATCTGTATCCCAAGGGGAACGACCGCCATCAGTCTGGTCAATATCGTCAAATATTTCATGTACCAGAACCTGAAGAAATGGGACTTCTCTGAAACGCCGGCGGCTGCCGTTGTCGTTGTGTCACTGGCCGATGCGTTCCCATGTGAGGAAACCAGCCCGTTTGAAGACGACATCATCTGGTGAAAAATCGGTCTACGATCTGGTTGAAGATTCCCATCTGAACTGTGTTTTCTGCGAGGAGCACAAGGTCAAGAAAACTCACCTGCGCTGTCCGAAGTGTCTCGAGTTATTCATCGAGGATATACTGATTCCATACAAATTGAAGATACGGGAACTTGAAAAACAACTTCAAAAAAAATGAGCACCGTCTGGCGGCGGTGCTCGTAGTGTTACTGATGCTTGCCCAAGTATTAATAATAGTACATAACCATGCCCGCCTGAACGATTCCTTCAAAATCTGCGATTGTCGCCAGGGTTTCCTGCGTTAATTCCCCGCCGCATCCCAGGCATCACTGATGGCTGCCGCGTCCGTCTGGGTCTTCACCTTCAGTTCTTCGGCCTGCTCCGGTGTCATGTCCGGATAATCCTTGGCCTGTTGCAGAAGGGCAGTAAATTTGAATATTTGATCTGCCGCAAAAATCATCAATTTAATACTTGACGGACTCATTCTGGTGCCTCCAGTTGTAACAATAGGGCTTCTCTGACAGCGCAGCTTACAGCCTGGGAAACCGTGACCGCTATATCTTCAATGGTGCTGGTTACCAGTTCCGGACAGAGTTCTCCGACCGCCTCTTTAACCACCTGATCTGAGATGATCTTGTCCAGTGGTCCCGGATCGCCAGTACATATCGGGCGGTATATGTTCACAACCCGTCCCATTACTTCTTCTTCTCCCGGTGACAAAAGCCCGGCTTGGCGAAGTCGGGTAGCCGTAATAACACTCTGTCCAATTTGCTGGCAGGCATCGGCCCATTTCTGGGTCTGGGCAATTACTGGATCTTCGGAATACTGGTTGCCAGTGAGGGTCTCGCAACCCATCATCAACATACTCCATAGAAGCGACAGGAGAAGGGTATATAGGAGCGGAGATTTCATAGGTGCCACCATTGCTGTCATTTGTTGATACGACTATACAGAAAAGCAGTATAAATCCAATTATAAAATAAATCAGCTTCATCCTGGGTCATTCCATTTTTTCATTATCCAAAAAAGCACCCCCGCCAGTACCACGTTCAAGGCAACGGATACCAGCAGGAAGAATCCACACATTATTCAGGCGCTTTGTTTGGAACCAGCCAGACCAGAATAGGCGTGAGTACCGAAGCCCATCCAGCAATCGTTTCCGGAGAAACAGCATCAGCCGGGATGACACCAAGGGCGGACAACAGGTAAATCACGCCGCCTATAATTGCCACCAACGCTTTATCAATAGTAGTGAACATAATAATACCTCCTATGCTGGTATCTCCTCTGGAACCTCGCCCGGCAATACCGGTCGGCATTTGATCTCGACCAGGTAAACATCGCCCCGGACATACGTTTCGATCACCCAGGATCTGAATTCCGGCGACCGTGCTTTGCTCTCACAATTCGTTTTCGAATCATACGTCTTGGTACCATGCACCTCCTCTATATCGACCAGGCCGGGATCAGTCGGGTTTACAGTGTAAAGTAGCAGAACAATAATAAATTTCATCTTTCATATCAGGAATCCAACACCCCGTATCTCAAATTTGTTGCAATGCGGCGAACCCAGCCCCGACTGAATTTCGGCCAAGCGTTGAGATTGGTCAGATAATCCAGCCGGGTCGAGATAATGAGCATAATCAGATCGGACTCTGAGAAGGCGTACATTTTACTCATGGTCACGGGTCCTATGATTCCATCCTCCTTGGCACCTACGGCTCGCTGGAGCAGCGTTTTGGCCCTCCAGACGCCGGAATTAATGGCCAGATCCAGTAACTGGAATGCCACACCATCGGAATAGCGATCCGCATCCAGGGGATCTAGGTAATTTTGTCGGTAAATAGCGACAGCTTCGTCTCGGGTTAGGTTCTGGATATCGAGTTCAGGCCAGGAATTTGCTGCAATGCCCCATTTGGTACCTTTCAGAAGACCGACGCCGATTTCCCCGCCGGTCCAGTTCCCAGGGTCGTGCGGATTATCGGTGAACCCGCCTTCATGGTCGAGGATCCGCTCCAGCCATTGCCCTACCACGTCATCGGAGTGTGCCATTTTTCCTGATGTCCTTGAGTTCCTTGTGGCACTGTTCCAGATGTTTGTTCACCTTGTCGAAGTTCAGCTTGTTATCCTCGACGTGTTTATCAACGGTTTCGATCAGATGTTTGACATCACCCTGAAGCGTATTGATTGCCAGGGAAATCCTGAAAAATTCAGACGTTTTCAAAAACTCTGACGACGTGTTCCCATTGGCCCGGCGGTACTGTCGCATCCAGAGGATGATCTTGTCGGCGACCTGGATGACGAGAACCACACCCACCATAATCCAGAACACCGGATCTTGTGGCGCCGATCCTCCAGCGATTTCTTGTACGATATTTTCCATAGTCAGATCCTTATGGGAGTTTGGATTTGAGAAAATCCCTGAGTTGTGGTTTTGTTATTGGATCGCCACCCTCCAGCGCGATGATCCTGTTTATCATTTCAAAAAATACTTCGAATATGACTTGAGCCGAATCGCTCTGTGGGAATGCCGAATCTATCCTTTCCTCATCAGGTAACGGCCCATTAATCGCATCTATCTCTGCCTGGGTTGGTGGCCTTAATGATTGCTGATCATCCCCGAGAACCAGAGACGGATCCCAATGATCCACCGCGAATGTCTCACCTTCTTCTAGTGCCCAGCCTGCCCGAATGGCTCTCGCCCCTACGGGCCACCCGACTCCTCTCAAGGGTCTGATTGCATACATCAGTACCTCCCTCCAGTGATACTTATATCAGCGGGGTCAGCGTTATCTGTTCGGTAATAGATTGTCTGGGTCTCAGCCATAATCAAGGAGAAGTGAGACCTGCCGTTGGCCGCGACGCCCGGATCTGACTGTTCAAATTGACCGGTTTCGCCAAGCCCTTGGTTAGTCGCGGCCACCCATGCCCTACCCAAAGACTGAGCCGACCCGCAGCGTACAGCCCCGCGCACACCGGTCGCAATCGGCGGCACCCGCGTAGAGAGGTCTACTGACGTATAGGATGTATTAACCCCGCCCGAGAGAATGTCAGTCGCTTCGTCGTGGATGAAGTCATTCCCGCGTTGGCAATAACTGTATAAATCTGAACTGCTGTCGTTATAAATGGCGCCGACCAGCCCCTTGTAGGTATAGCCGCTCGGCATCGTGGGCGCGGTTGACGATACGGACAACAACGAGGCCGCCGTGGTACCGTTCCAGATCACCCAAATGTAGTACCAGGTATCTGCTGCCTCACTACCAGAATCCAGACCATTGACACCCGAGGCCGTAATCTGACAAGTCAGGTTGATGGATGTAATTCTTTTCCCAAGACCATTGCCATCCCTAACCACCACCGCATCGGCATCAATATCAATATCCGTCGTTGGGGTAGCTCCGCTCTGGACAACTAGGTTTTCATGCTGAGTGATGACGTTCCCCCCGGTCAGAGCACCGGAACCGACGATGGCCTGAAACACCCGTTGCGCCGACCAGATTCGTGCGGTTGTTGCTGTGCCTGCCTCGGCTTCAGCCTGTGACGGTAAAGCGAGGCCGAGAGTCACCAAAGCAGCCGCGGCGTCGGCATCGTCCAGCAGTGTTTTGGCATAGGCTGAGACGCCCAGGGTGGTTAGTGCAGCGGAAGCGTCGGCATCGTCCAGGATGGTCTGGGCGAAATTAGTGATACCCTGCCCCGACATAAAGGCGGCGGCGGTGGTTTTTCCTAAAAGGGTTTGTACGAATGGCGATACGCCGGAGATGGCGTTGATCACAATGGCTAGGGTGATGCTGGAAGTCCCTATGATGATCGGATCCGCAGAGGTGATTTCCCAGAAACTGTCCCCATTGCTTGTCCCGTCGGTAACACGGATCAGCGTTCCCTTGACGATATCCTGGTCCCCGTCAAAATCAGGCTCCCGTTGCCAGGTGGATGATGAGGCCGCGTAGATACCATTCTCAGTTGTGTCGGTCTGATCCTTGACCAATACGCGATCACCGGCAGTCAGGGCGATCCCGTCTATCGTCTGGAGGCCGTTTAGTGTAATGTTGGCCGTCGTGGATACCAAGCAAGGTGCCTTGATGGCCTTGGATGAGAGTGCAGCGAATAATCTGTCGGTAGCCATTAGCGCCCCCCTTTCACCTTGCCCCACATATATATTTTGCCATGACCTCCAGTATCTGAACCCGGAGTCCCGTGATATATCCTCATGGTCGTTGTAATGCTTAAAGGATCAATCAGCACACTAATAGCGTTTAAAAAATCCTCACTGGTTGAGAGTCTGCTACAGGAATTGATGTTCATCCGAGTATGCTCATCGGAGTCTTCCGTGTTATACATTGTAATAAAACAAGCCAAGCGTTCCTTTCTAAGGATGCTGCCATTAGGGCCAAACTCACCATTACCGGCGATGAATTCGAAGTTTTCTTGTGGTGAACCCCCGAAATCGGCACCACGAGTCCGGCTATAACAACTCACATAATCAGTGGAAACTTCCTGGTATGTGGCACCTCTATCATCGGAAGTCTGGAATCTGACTCCTCCACCAGCCACACCGACCTTTAATTCCCAACATTCAATCTCGAAATATTCGATAAAATCCCAATACGGTTCGAAGTCAATTATGGTGTTGACTAGGGCAAATGGAATATCTAAATATTCCAGCAGTACATAATCACCGAACCCGCCTGGCAATCGGCTACTATCCACAAGATTATCAGAATCATCTGTTCGCCAGTGAACGAGGTAATCCCGTCCCATTGGTGGTTTGATGATGCTCCAGTCTGTTTCGTAAGCCACGATATTGGATCCGATGGTGTTTGTATCCGCCATGAAATCGACATCACCGGTGATATCCTCCTTGACTGCAAACAGATATAAATAATTGTTGGTGGGCAGGAAGGCGCCAGTGGCCATCCCGCCATTGCCGCTTCCTTTTACAAACGTCTGATCAAGTTTTTTAGTAAAGATGGATGAACTGATAAAGTTTTGAGAATCGTCCTTATCTCTGAAAGACAATGGAGCGATGTCCAGATCATGTTCTTTGTCCAAGGCATTGCGGGTAACCAGGCCACCTCTGATATAAAAGCCTTTGAGCGTTTCGGCTGGTGTCGGTTCGTTTTGCCAAGAAGGCAAGCCACTGGCCACCTTGAGGAGTTGAGTGTTGGAACCAGCCGCCAATCTCTCCGCTCCGCTTGCTCCCTGATAAACAATATCGCCTTCCGTCGTCAGGACGTTTTCCAATATATCCAGTGTAATTCTGGCAACGGCGTCGCTGGTGTCATCCAGGAGAGTCTGGGCGAAGGTACTGACATCCAGTAATGTGTCATTGACCTGGGTGAAGCTGATATCGGTCGTTCCAATGACTATCGGGCTTTCCGTGCTGATTTCGTAGTAAGCATCCTGATTGGTCGTACCATCCGTGATTCGGACCAGGGTGCCCCTCGTGGCATCCGAACTGCCATCGAAGTCCGGTTCCCGCGACCAGGCACCCGCCGAGGCGTTGTAAATGCCGTTCTCCGTGCCGTCGGCCTGATCCTTGACCAAGACCCGATCTGATTCCGCCAGTGATACGCCGTCGATGGTTTGTAACGCAGATAAGGTAATCGCCGCAGTCGTGGCCGCCCGACACGGGGCTTTCATGGCTAGTGTGGGTAGTGCTAAATTCAGAAGATCGGTCGCCAATGTCATTACTCCACTTTCTTCTTGCCCCAGACAGTGATTCTGCCTGAACCACCCAGGTTCCCGCCACTGTGGTAAGTCTGGATGTTGGTGGTCACTTCTGTCGCATCTCTCATGCAACTGTGCTGTATGACCTCATCGCCGGTGGCGCCTGCCGAACTTCTTAAACAGAACATACCGATTGCTCTGGTATTCTGATCGAAATCTTCGGTGTTCCAGTATCGGATGAAACCAGAACCGCCCTCCTTGGCGTCCGCGGTGCCTTGCAAGAATAATTCATAAAACGTCGTATTGCTTTCCAGATTACGGGCCGCGTTGTTTCGGGTACCGTTATACGATGTGACATAATCCGTGGCGCCTGCCTCGAATGTTGCCCCGCTGTCATTTGAAAATCGTTGCCTAATAGAGCCGCCATCGTTGGCCGCTTGAATTGCCGCGAATTCCATTTCAAAGGTAATGAAGGCATCCCAATAGCGTTCACAGTCGAAAATATAATCAACTATTCCGCTGGATAACTCTAAAAACTCTAGCAAGACTAAAGACCCTCTGCCGCCTGGGTAGCGGCTGCAAGGTAACAGGTTGTTAGAACCGTCTGTCCGATAATGAACCAGAAATTTTCTGGATGTCGGTGGTTCGATGATGGTCCAATCCGTTTCATTGGCGATGATATTCGCACCTGTGATGCTGGTGTCGGCCATGAAATCTTCGTCTCCGCTCGAATTTTCGGTGACCGCAAACAGGTAAACATAATCACTGGCTGGCAAGGACGCGCCGCTGGCCATGCCGCCATTACCCGTGCCCTTGGCGAAGGTGGCATCCAGGCGTTTGGTAAAGGATGTTGTGGTTTTGAAATTCTGCGCGTCAGAGGAATCCCTGAAACCAAGTGCCGCGATATCAAGATCATGAGCGCTGTCTGTCCCATTGATGGTCACCAGGCCGCCTTCAATATATCCACCGGTCAAGGAAGTTTCTGGCAGGGTCAAATCTCCCCATACCGGTAGACCACCGGTAATTTTCAGGATCTTATCGGTAGCCCCCACTGGTAATCTCGCCGGACCTGTGGAACTCTGGTAAACAATATCGCCAGTCGTCGTCAGTACGTTCTGCAATGCGCCCAAGGTTGTCCGTGCTTCCGCGGCGCTGGTGTCGTCCAATAAACCCTGGGTAAACGCGGTGACCCCGAGAAGTGCGTTGTTGACCTTGGTGAAACTTATAACGCTGGTGCCAATGATGATCGGATTGTTGGTACTGACCGCATAGTAAGTATCCTGGTTCGCAGTGCCATCGGTAACCCGGACCATCGTGCCCTTGACCACATTGAGATTACCGTTGAAATCTGTTGATCTTTGCCAGGTCGAAGTCGAAGCCCGATAGATTCCGTTCTCCGTGCCGTCGGTCTGGTCTTTCACCAGCACCCGATCATCGGCATCCAGGTCAACCCCGTCGATGGTCTGTAAACCGGCCAAGTCAATATTCGCTGTCGTCCCAGCGCGACACGGTGTCTTGATAGCGAGACTCACAAGGGCAGAATTTAATCGGTCAACTGTTGCCATTACGCAGCCTTCTCGTAAATATAACGACGACGCGCCTTGATCCGTTCGACGATCACGGGCGCGACCGTTTGAAGTATAAGTATAAGATCCTCCTCGTCTTCGCGCTGTCTATCCAGTTCCTCTTTCTTGAGCCGTCGGCGTTTCCTCTGCGCTAATGTGCCCGGCCCACCACCAGGGGTCGAAGTCACCACCACCTCGATGACTTCCTCCTCCTCGGATCTGGCGATCAGGGTAGCTTGAGCGGTGCCAAGGAATTCCGTTTCGACGATGGATTCGGTGGCCAGGGTCGCGGTTCCGGTCGCAGTCGCATCCCAGGCGGCCTCGTTCTCGGCGACGGTGGCACCCTCGAAGGTGGCCTGGGAGGTCGCGGCGGCATTGATGACAGTCTCAGCGATGGATTCCGTGGTCAGGGTGGCGGTGCCGGCGGCTGCGGCATTCCAGTCCGTTTCGATTTCAGATTCGGTGGCCGCGGTGAAGGCACCGGTGGCCGTCATGTCATAGACAGTCGTGGCGATAGAAGCGGTGCTGCCGGTGAATTGGGATGTCGAGACCGCGAACCAGTCGGCGACACCCGTGGCCGCGGTGCTGCCGGTGAAGACCATCGCGCTGACATTGGTGGCCTGCCAGACCGATTCGATTTCAGACTCGGACGCTGCCGTCAGTTGGCTTGTGGCGGTGGCCAGCCAATCGGTCTCAATCTCGGACTCGGTGGCGCCGATCAGTTGTCCCGTGGCCTGGGCGCTCCAGTCTGCGGTATGCAGTTCAGCGGTCGCGGCGGTGAAGGTGCTGGTGGCGGTCGCGCTCCAGTCCGCGGTATTGGTCGCGGCGGTGGAACCTACAAACGTCATCGCGCTGGTATTTGTAGCTTGCCAAACGGTTTCCACCTCGGATTCGGTGGCGGCGGTCAGTTGCGCGGTGGCAGTCGCACTCCAGTCGGCAGGACGAACGGCCAGACCCTGGGCGACCAGGCTCGAGGTTGCCGTGGCCAGCCAGTCGGTTTCGACAGTGGCCGCGGTCGAACCCACGAAAGTCATGGCGCTCGTGTTGGTGGCCTGCCAGACCGTCTCGACTTCGGATTCTGAGGCGAAGGTTCCCGTGCCCTGTGCGGTCGCGTCCCAAGCAGCCTCATTTGGCACCTGGGATGAACCCTCGAAGATGGCAGTCCCGGTGGCCTGGGCGTTCCAGACCGTCTCGACTTCAGACTCGGTGGTGGCCGTCAGGCTCGAGGTGGCTGCCATGTCATATACGGATTCCACCACGGCCTCGGAGATGAACGTGCCTGAACTGGTAGCCGCAGCCGTCAGATCCGTTTCAACTTCCGATTCTGTGGTGAAAGTGCCAGAACTTGCGGCGGTGGCATCCAGCACGGCAGTCGTAAATGCCTGGGCCTCGCCTTCGAATGTGCCGCTGCCTGTCGCATCGGCCTGCCAGACCGTTTCGATCTCGGATTCGCTATCCCAGGTCGCGGTACTCTGGGCCGTGGCATCCATGACAACCGCAGCCTCGGATTCTGTGACAAACGTACCGGTTCCCTGGGCGGTGGCGGTGACGACCGTTTCGACTTCCGATTCCGTGGTGAAGGTTGCCGATCCCTGGGCAACTAGGACAGCATCGGTCTCGGCTTCGGATTCGGTGGTAAAGGTGCCGGAACTGGTGGCCTGGGCATCGAGTTCAGCCGTGGCGGAGGTGGCGCCGGCGAAGGTGGCGGTGCCGGTAGCCTGAGCATTCCAGTCGGTTTCTACCTCGGATTCCGCGTCCGCAGTAAAGCTGGCCGTGGCCACCATTGAATAATCGGTTTCGACCTCGGACTCGGTGGACGCTACCAGGGTGCCGGCGGCGGTCGCATCCAGTACCGCCTCACCTTCCGCAGCCGCCGCTGCAACGGAAACGGCGTCGATATTGATATAGGGACCACCGGGGATCTGGGCTTCCAGCGTGGTGTCATCGTTGAGGTATTGCCAGCCGGGGATCTGGTATTCCCTGGCTTCTTCTTCAACAGCCAACCCTGTCCGATTGATGTACTGGCCGGCGGGCGACATCGCCTGGGCGGTGATGGAATCATTCAGGTATTCACCATAAGGCGTCATCACCTGCCGGTTGATATTGAGATCCGTTACAACAAAGACACCGCTGCTGGTGGCCGACATGACCGACGTGGTTTCAACGGTGGAAGCGGTATCTCCGATCAGGGTGCTGGTGGCTGCCATTACGGCATCGGTTTCAACTTCCGATTCGGTGTCCGCGGTTAGAGATGAGGTCGCGGTGGCATCCAGAATGCCGGCAGTAAAGGCTTGCGTACCTGCGGCGAACGAGGAGGTGGCTGCGGCGTTCCAGTCACCAGTCGCCAGGATGACACCCTGGGCGGTCAGGCTGGAAGTCGCTGCCGCATTAATAACAGTTTCAACTTCCGATTCAGAAATAGAAGTTGATTGGCTGGTAGATGAACCGTCGAAATCTGTTTCAACTTCTGATTCCGATACGGCAGTCAGCGAGGCGCTGGCATCGGCATCCAAATCTCCGTCAGTCGTGGCGACTGCGGCGGTTATATAGTAATGAAAATAGGCCGAAGGCGTATCATCCAAAAAGGTAACAGATAAAGTTTCTGTTCCACTAATAGTCCAGCCAACCGCAAACGTTCGAACACTATCTTGTGGGTTAACACCCAGATCAGTAGAATTGGCCAATGTCTGGTCACTAGTATCCCAGTTAACGCCGCCGTCTGTGCTTTCCCTATATCTTATTTCATTATTTGAATCATCTACCCAAACACAGCGGAACGCTCCATTGAAAGTAGACATAGCATGGCCAAGATAATTTCCATTAACGCCGGAATCTGCATCTGTCCTATTATTCCATGTGGTTGATGCTTGGCTTTGGCATTGTAAAGGCCCATCGCTGACATTACCTACATAGTTTTTACCAACAACTATGTATTCATTCGAACTGACATTATCAGCAGCCCATGAGCCATTCCCGACTTCAAACAACTGGGAAGCCATTCCCGAAGCTGTGTCATCTGAACCTGCCCAACTATTACCTGTCGTAAATTGCCTGATTGCGGGCCCGCCGCCGCCTACAATTACAAACCCGATATGAGCCCGGCTATCGGTCGCTGTAACTATTCCAATACCAGTTACATCTGACTGATTACCAGTATTTACATTACTATCATGTAACGTCCAGCTACCCGGTGAACCCCGGCTAACAGATATACGTTCATAGTTAGTACCATGAACTTTCTCGGAGTCGCCTTCATGTAACACCAGGTAATCAGACGAACGCCTTGCTATTTTAGGGAGAGTGCCGCCTTGCGGTGTATCGGGCGTGTAAACAGAACCAGAGGTGCCCCATGATTTTGTCGACCACACAAAATCATTCTCTCTAATTTCATTCGTAGTAGTTATTCTTTGTACAGCTAAAAAATCAGTGCCGTCGTTGGCTATATCTCCGCCATTACCATCAAGATTTGATTCAGAAGAAGTTGCAGAAGTAAAACTCTCCCCATCAGTCGTCCAAGATAATCGCCAATTAGCAGTATCCGATCGGGTTATTACCAACCTGTCCGCTGCAGCGGACATTGCAATAGGATTATTAGATAATCCTAGATTTACTGGATTAGCCATCTAGACCACCCTGTAATCGTTAGCAGATATGAAAAGGTCTGTGGGGAGCAAGAGTTTCCAGTCCTCGAGCGTCTTCCAGTTATAGTTAGGATCCTGGTGGCCCGAGGCAAGTTTGTCTGGTAAGAGCTCAGTAGTGTAATGCACAACTTGATCGGAAATGTTATTAAGGAAAGTAGAGAATTGTGTTGCCTCAGTGTCATCGAGACAAGTGATCACTTCCTCTGAGAGCATGTAGGAGGCTTTATTGTTACCAGTAATACCGAGCGCTTGCTTGATGGCAGCGCGGCCTGAGCCTGTTGTCACATCAGCGTTCAGAATTTCTACGTCGGAGTTCAAGAGTTTGCCGTTCTGGATAACGACCGAGGTATCAACGACCACGACGACACAGCCTGTTTGAAGGGCGATCTGGTTGCCTATCCAACCATAACCGCCGCCGATAACTCCGATTGTGTCTGTGGACTGAATCCCCAGGGCGTTTATGATCCGGTTGGCCTTGCTGGGCGCAGCGGTATACATGGAGCAATCACGCACATAACCGTCTGCCCATTCATTAGGGTTATTGGCTTTCTTGAGCCTATAGGCTTTTGCCCATGTTGCGGGATCATTCCAGTCTTGTAATGGCATTCTGACCTCACGAAATTAGTAATAGTGGATCTACATAAATCGTGTAACTTGGTTTAGCCAGGTGAACCTTGGCGATGATGTAACCTTTTTCCCTTGGCGTGATATCGACGGAGAGTTGTTGTTCATTCGGGTTACTCATACCCGTGGTGGTCCAGGTGGCACCGGACGTAGCCTGGTTCGCCGGGGTAGCCAGATAATCAGCCGCAGCATCATCGGCAAACAGGCTCAAGGGGAAACCGGATGTACCAAGATACTGAACCTCTATCCAGACTTCATCATCCTGAAGGGCGGTTACGCTGTCATGCAGGATATCAACGGCAACTGTGATCGTGTTATCTATATCCTCGTTCCAGAGGATGATGGGCGGGCTTACTAATGTTTGATGGTTCCATTCCGTATCCGCGTTGCTGGTCATGTTCCAGCTTAATTGGGTTGTTCCGTCCGATGCGCCACTGTCCTTAACTATAGTTGTTTCGTGAACTACTGTTCCAAAATAAGTTTTTTTCTCAAGCCTATAATTAGTATCGCCATCATCACAATTAACTAATTCATAACTAGAATCAATCGCCGGGGTACTAGCATTAACCGAACCTGACCATGAAGAAGGTAATTTACAATTTCTTACTGTTAATCTTACGCTACTACTAGTAGAACTACATATATTCATAGAAGATGCACAATTTGATAAATCAACGCCCTCAACAACTATAGTACCGCCAACATTATCAAAAAGTTTTGTAATTGCTGCATCAGAAAGAACAGATCCGCCAATCCAACGAAAACCCTCAGCTTGTGTATTTATTGACTGAGAGGTACTTGAAAATTGTAAATCAGTATTTTTTAAAACTGTGGCATTAGTAGTGCCACTTATTATTATTCTTGTGGCTGTATCAGTTGTGCCAAGATGAATAGAGCAATCTTCAAAAACTGTAAACGATCCTGTGCCGCTAGCAATAGTAAAATTCGCTGTTCCTGTTGCACCAGAGCCAGCTGTAAAGCCTATCCCATAAAGATATAAATGATCCCCGCCAGTAACCAATCCAATCGAACTGTTCCCTGTTGTTGTTACTGTTGCGGTTGTCGCTAATGCTGTTGGTGGTTCTGCTGCATCATTGCCACAAATTATCCTGGTTGGAGAAGCCTTTGTGCCGTCCCAATTCAGAAAAAGAGCGGAAGCTGAGCTTTCTGCATGATTTTGGCTTACCCATACAGTATCCCCGGCGTTTTCTACATCGTCTGCCCCACTTAAATCTAATTTAGCTAATGCCCACGTTGACCCATCATCTGCATTATCGCCATCCGTTGACCTTACATAGATATCAGCCATATCAACTCACCTGTAATTCCGGATCAATGTAAACGGTGTAGGAAGCCTTTGCCAGATGAACCTTGGCATGGATGAAGCCTTTTTCCTGTGGTGTAAAGGTGACGCTTAATTGTTGTTCGTTGGGATTCGTTAAACCTGTCGTAGTCCATGTGGCGGAAGATGCAGCCTGATCTGCTGGTGTAGCCAGATAATCTGCGGCAGCATCGTCAATGAAAGAACTTAACGGGAAGCCGCTGGTGCCCAAGTATTGCACTTCAAGCCAGATTTCATCGTCTTGCAGATTGGTTAATGAATCATGGAGGATATCTACGGTAACCGTAATGCTTGAGCCGACGATCCCGTTCCACTTGACTATTTCTGTGCTTTCTAGGGT
>JABAOH010002137.1_pt1 | contig 53220 bp, 46 predicted proteins | sample 7062181 | NCBI WGS metagenome assembly JABAOH01 (sample SAMN14538630, study PRJNA623070) | marine sediment metagenome | biome: marine biome [ENVO:00000428]; feature: marine pelagic biome [ENVO:01000023]; material: deep marine sediment [ENVO:00002113]; isolation source: pool of 5 deep marine... | reverse complement strand
TAGAATATAAGGGCATGAGGTTAGATTGCGGCTATCGGTTGGATTGTTGTGGTGGCAGGAAGCCTAATCCTTGAATTAAAGGCATCTGAAAGCCTCCAACCCATAGATGCCGCACAGCTCCTTACCTACCTGAAATTGACAGGTATTAAGGTCGGTTTGATAATCAATTTTAACGTACCTATCCTAAAGAAAGGAATAAAGAGGATAGTAAATTAGACCAAGCGATCTCCGGCTTTTGACCATTGATAAAACTTCCGAAGGGTTGGGTTTTTTGTCCAATTGCTTTCTCCCGATTGGACAAAAAAGAAAAAAGACTCCGTGCTCTCTGTGTCTCTGTGGTGAATAAACTATGAAAAATATACCCCCTACATGGTGAAGGGACTATCGCAGTGAACGTCAGGTAGACCGAGAAAGGGAGATGTGCTATGGACTGTAAAGAGATCTTTGCCAACATTCAAAACAGTTTCAAACCTGAGGCAGCGGCCGGAGTGGACGCAGCTTACCAGTTTACCATCAGCGGCGAAGGCGGAGGAGAATGGAACGTTAAGGTCTCCGGGGGGACCTGCACGGTCAATGAGGGGACAGCCGAATCACCGAATTGTACCGTCGTGACCGATGCCGATACGTGGATCGACATTATTGGCAAGAAAACAAGTGCCATGGATGCCTTCATGAGCGGGAAGCTGAGAATTAAGGGTGACATGGGCCTTGCCATGAAATTGGAGCCCATGTTTCTGAAATAGGACATGGCTCAGATGATGTTTTGATCTCTAAGGAAGGTGACGATAGCGTCGGCAGACTCGTCCGGTCTTTCCATCGGCACGAAATGGCTGGTTCCCTCGAGACATAGGAATGTGGCACCTGGCACTTTCGCCTTGAATCGTTTTGCGGCCGAGGCCAGGAAGGTATCGGATTTAGCGCCATAAATCACTAAGGTCGGCTGCTGCAGGCAGGGGATGTGACGCCAAATATCGTGCGGGCAAACGGCAAAGCACCGGGACTCCCACGCTGGTTCGCAACGCAGTTTAATCCTGCCGTCCTCGGTCTCCTCTGTCCCGTCGGCAATATAACCCTCCAAAAAACCATCCTTCCACGGACGGAATGGATTCTTTTCCCTGTAGGCAGCTAAAATCGCGTCCCGACTCGCCCACACGTTTCTTCTCCGCGCCGCCTGGGCAACAATTGGGACACGTCTGGCTAAACCTGTCTTTTTGGCCAGAAACCAAAACCACATCCGCGAAAAAGGAAGGATCGTCGGATCGAGTAGGATGAGAGTGCGAACCAAGTCAGGTCGTCTAATCGCCAAGAGGAGGCTTGCTACACCACCGCGCGAATGACCCATGGCGACCATTGGTTCTTTGAGGTGATCGAAAAAGCCCTCCAGATCCTTGACGAAAATGTCCCAGCTCTTCAGTTCCCGTGGGTCGGCCTGGACCTCTGTCTTTCCGTGCCCTCGATCATCCATGCCCAGCACCCGAAGGTTCGGGAGGAGTCTCTCCACGAAAGGGGTGTACACGCCAGCACAGAATCCGGTCGCGTGGGCCATATGGACCAGTGGACCCGAGCCACCCCAGTCAATGTAGTGAAAATGGCCATTCGGTCCGGCGAAGGTGTGGTCCTGTCGCATGGGTCGCCCTCCTCGACACTCAGGGAGGACGTTACTCTAAAAACTGGTCTTATTCAACACTAGAATCGTCCACACCTGGAACCCGCCTGATCCTCGTCAGTCATCCCCTCTGCCAATGGATTTTCCCGTCTTCAGGCTGCGTCATCTCTACAAAAAACTTGACAAAACAGGCATTTTGTTATTTAACAGCAGATGCTATCAAAGCTGGGGAAAACTCTTTAAAAAAGGAGGGAACGGTGATGTTGAAAAGACTGATATTTGTTGTGATGGTGGCTTCACTTCTAATACCTGTTTCTGCCATGGCCAAAGAGGTAGCAGGCGTCACAGACACTGAGGTGGTACTCGGCTGGACCACACCGCTTTCCGGGCCCGCAGCCCTATGGGGGGTTACTGCACTTGGCGGAATGGCATATGCCGACTATATCAACGATCAGGGCGGCGTCCATGGGCGAAAAATCAAGGTCATCCTGAAGGATGATGGATACAATCCGGCACGGGCCCTGGCCAACCTTCAGGAGATGAAGGGAAAGGTTTTTGCGGTCACGGGTCTTTTGGGAACTGCGGTGGTCCAGACATGCAGGGACTTCTTTGCAGAGAACGAAGTCCCTTTGATCACGGCTTACGGCAATACCCGGATGTTTGGGGATTACCCCAGGGATAAGATGCGCTATATCTTCGTATCGTATCCGGACTATGAAGACGAAGCGGATTGGCTGACTGACTACGCTTTCCAGAACCTGGGCAGCAAGAAATTCGCCATGTTTTATCAGAACGATGACTACGGGAAACTGGGCATGGCAGGGATGAGAGCGGCCGTGGCAAAGTTCTCCGGTAAAGCTGATCTGGTTGCCGCAGTCTCCTATGAAGTGACCGAAAGGGCACTCGGTGCCCATGCCCTCAAGCTCAAGGAATCCGGGGCCGATACGATTCTCCTCTATCCCACAATGACGCACGGCGCGCTGATCCTGAAAGAAATGGCCAAGATCGGCTATCGTCCCAAGATCTTTGCTTCTTTTCCCCTGGGCGATCCCATCATGTACCAGATCGCTGGAGAGGTCTGGGAAGGGGTCTACCCCGCTGCACCGGCGAACTCCGGAATTCCGGGTGAGGCCGAGGCCGATCGGGTGATTGACATCTTGAAGAAGTACAATCAGAAGATTGAGGGGAAAGAATACCTGGCCCTCTTCGGGGCGATCTCTATGATGCATGCTGTTGAGGGGCTCAAGAATGCCGGGAAGAAGCTCACAGCAGAGAGTATGATAAAGGGCATGGAGAAGATCAAGGACTGGAAACCCGAAGGAGTCGGTGGTCCGGTTACCTATAACCGGAACCGACACCATGGAGTAAACGGTTCCCGGCTCATGAAGGCCGAAAAAGGAGCTCACGTGGCCATCACGGACTACGTGATCTACAAGCCACGGTTTTAGACAATCGAGCCCATGGCTCTTTTACAAGCGAATCATCTGGCCATCAGCTTTGGTGGAATCATGGCCCTGGCCGGGGTGAACCTCGACGTGGAGGAGGGTGAAATCCTCTCGGTCATCGGTCCCAACGGGTCGGGTAAGACCACGATGTTCAACTGCATTTCCGGTGTCTACCGTCCCGACCAGGGTCAGGTCCTCTTTGGAGGAGAGAGCCTCCTCGGTCTCTCTCCAGATTCAATTGCTCAGAAGGGCGTCGCCCGAACGTTCCAGAACCTCCGCCTCTTTCTTCACATGACCGTTCTGGATAACCTACTTCTGGGAAGACACATCAAGTTCCGGAAAAACCCCCTCCACGCTTTTCTTCGATTACGGAGCGAAGAGCTACGGCACCGAAGGCCAGTGGAAGAGATCATCGAGTTCCTGGATCTTCAGGCATACCGGCAGGCCCGGGTCTCTGACTGTCCGTTCGGCGTTCAGAAACGGGTTGAGATGGGTCGAGCCCTGGCCATGGAACCTAGACTGCTTCTCCTCGACGAACCCATTTCGGGATTGACCTCGGAAGAAAAGGAGGAGACCGCTTATCGCATTACCGAAATCCGCGGCAGATACAAGACTGCCATACTCGTGGTTGAACATGACCTGAGAATCGCTTCCAGGTTAGCGGACCGCATGATCGCCCTCAATTACGGGCAGAAAATCGCCCAAGGCAGCCCCGAAGAGGTTCAGCGGACACCAGAGGTCATTACGGCGTATCTCGGAGAGGAATGACAAGAGCTGACAGCTGACGGCCGACCGCTGACAGCAATTGCTATGACACCGTTACTTAAGATTTCCAGTATTGAAACACTCTATTATGATCGAATCTATGCCCTCCACGGTCTGTCTCTCGAGGTGACAGAAAAGGAGATCTTCACGGTTTTGGGGCCGAACGGTGCGGGGAAGACTACCTTGCTCAAAACCATTGCAGGCCTCCTCAAAGACCAGCCAAACAAGGGCACAATCGAATTCCTGGGAAAGGGAATCCATCGGTTGCCTCCAGAGCATATCTCGGTCCTCGGGATCGTCTACGTCCCCGAAGATCGAGGCCTCTTCCGAGAGCTCACCGTCAAGGAAAACCTCGACCTCGGCTGGTGGGGGCGAAAAGACAAAGGGATTGGGAAGGATTTTGAATTCATCTACCAGCTCTTTCCCATCCTCAAGGAGCGCGAGACACAGGAAGCCGAGACACTTTCTGGCGGTGAACAGCAGATGCTGGCTATGGCACGGGCCATGCTCCGCCGCCCCAAGCTTCTCATGCTGGACGAACCATCCCTCGGGCTGGCTCCTATGGTCGCCCACCATGTGTATGATGCGCTTTCTCAAATAAGCCAGGCAGGCACGACCATTCTCCTGGTTGAGCAGAATGCAAAGATGGCCCTTGGTATTGCAGACTTTGGTTACATCATGGAATCCGGCCGAATCGTCCTTGAAGGGACGTCAGCGCAACTGCAGGAAAACGAGGACGTCAAAGAGTTCTATCTGGGCCTAGCCGGTGAGACCATTTCGCCAAAGGGATGGAGACTCTACAAAAAGAGGAGGACGTGGTAGTGGAAAGGACGGTGCCGAGCTTTCCCGCACTCTTCTTTCAGCAGGTGGAGGCCCAAGAAGCCCGTGTGGCTCTCAGACGGAAGGAATACGGCATCTGGAACCGGATCTCCTGGAGGGAATATGGCCAGATGGTAAGGGAGGCGGCAGCCGGGCTCCTCGCTATTGGTCTCGAGCGAGGAGACAGGGTCGCTATTCTCGGTGACAATCGACCAGAGTGGCTGATCTGTCATCTGGCAACAATGACCATCGGGTGCGCGACCTGCGGGGTCTATTCGACCTCAGCCCCAGAGCAAGTCGCCTACGTAGTTGGCCATTCAGAATCCAAGATTCTCTTTGTGGAAAACGAGGAGCAGGTCGACAAGGTTCTGGAAATTGAGTCCGAACTGAACCTGAAAAAGGTCGTGGTCTGGGACTCAAAGGGACTCTGGGGGTTTTCCCACCCTGGGATTGTTTTTTTCGATGAATTCATGGCTCAGGGCAGGGCCTATCTCGATGCCCATCCCGAAAGTGTTTCGAAACGGATGGGAGCCATTGATCCGCAGGACATCGCCATGATCATTTACACCTCGGGCACCACAGGCCCGCCCAAAGGGGCCATGCTCACTCATCAAAATATGTTAAGCATCACCGAGTCCTTTGTGACTGCCAACCCGGTCTACCAAAACAGTGACATGCTATCGTACCTTCCCCTCGCCCATATCTATGAGAATCTCATCTCCCTCTTCGCAGCGATCTGGAGCGGTGGAACGGTCAACTTCGTTGAGAGTATAGACACGCTCACTCAAAACCTCCGGGAAGTTTCGCCCACCATTTTTGCCAGTGTCCCAAGGATCTGGGAAAAGATGGCTTCCATGATCGAAATACGAATGTCTGACTCTACGCTCCTCAAGAAATCTCTCTACCGCCTTGCCGTCCTTGTCGGGCTTCGGTACGTCCGATTAGGGAAAGATTCCAAAGGACGACTCATCTGGGCGCTCCTCTACTGGCCCCTGTACTGGCTGGTCCTTTACCATCTGAGACGACAGCTTGGTCTTGACCGAATCCGGTATGCCGTATGCGGCGCAGCACCGGCCTCTCCAGAACTCTTCGAGTATTTCAACGCTCTGGGAGTTCCCCTGAGGGAGGGTTACGGCCAAACCGAATCCACCGGTGTCATCGCAATTCAACGTTTAGATCGATTCCGCCGGGGCTTTGTTGGAGAACCGATTTCTGGCGTTGAGGTCAAAATTGCCGAAGACGGCGAGATCCTCGCGAGGGGGCCTGGGGTTTTCAAAGGCTACTTCAAAGATCCAGAGCTCACGGCGACAACCCTTAAAGACGGCTGGCTACACACGGGGGATATTGGAGCCATGGAAGACGGGTTCCTCAAGATTCTCGATCGGAAAAAAGACATCATTATCACAGCCGGCGGCAAGAACATTACCCCAGCCTTTATTGAGAACAAGCTGAAGTTCAGTCCCTACATCCAAGACGCCGTCGTCATCGGCGATCGTCGGAAATATCTCGTTGCCCTCATTCTCATCGACGAGGACAACGTCACCAAGTATGCCCAGGACCACCGCATCCCCTTCACCACCTTTGCTGACTTGACTCAGAATCCGGAGACGCGAAAACTCATCGACGGCGAAGTTTCGAGAGTCAATAAGACCCTTTCGACGGTCGAAACTATCAAGAAGTTTGAATTGCTTCCCCGACGCTTCTACGAAGAAGACGGCGATGTGACGCCTACCAAGAAGGTCAAGCGGCGTTTTCTGGAGGAACGTTACGCAGATCTGATCGAGAACCTCTACCGAGGGTAAGCACTCAACATGGACCTCATTGAGAGTTACAAGGAGGAACTCCAACTTATCCGGAAGCCCTGGACCCGAGTCTGGGTGGCGGTTTTGTTATTGCTCCTCATCCTGCTTCCCTTTTATGCCCGAGAGTATTTCGTCTATGTGGCGACCGTTATTTTTATCTACGCGATTGGCGTCCAGGGACAGAACCTTTTGATCGGGTACACAGGCCAGATCTCCTTTGGACAAGCCGGGTTCCTAGCCATTGGTGCATTCACCCTTGGGCACCTCGCCCGTGTGGGTGTGCCGTGGCCGCTGTGTATTCTTGGGGCGGGTCTCGCAGCAGGACTCTTCGGTCTGGTCGTTGGCATTCCATCTCTCCGTCTCAAGGGGCCTTACCTGGCTATCGCCACCCTCGGGTTCGGTATTGCCGTCTACCAGATCTTTGTGAACTCTGAGGTGCTATCGGGCGGCCGCATGGGCCTTATCGTACCCAAACTTGCCCCTCCTTTGGGGTTATCTCGGGACATCTTTAACTACTATTTCAACTTTCTGATTGCTCTTCTCTTCACATTGCTCAGCTACAATATCGTTTCTTCCCACATGGGCCGGGCCTTTATTGCCATTCGGGACAATGACATCGCTGCTGAGGTCATCGGAGTGAATCTAACCCGCTACAAGCTCCTCTCCTTCGCCATCAGTTCCTTCTACACAGGAGTCCAGGGAGGGCTTTACGGTCTCTTTACGGGATATCTAGAACCCAACATGTTTACGTTCATGGAAGCCATTACCCTTTTCACGGCCGTCATTATCGGAGGCTTGGCCTCTATCGAGGGTTCGATCATGGGTGCGGCCTTTGTCATTCTCGTACCCCAGGTTTTCAGTGGATACAAGGAGATGGTGCCCGTTGTCTACGGTGTGACGATTCTGCTTGTGCTGATCTTCGAACCCCTCGGCCTCTACGGCAGATGGTTCAAAATGAGACTCTATCTCCGAAACTGGCCGTTTCGATGATCCTAGAATGGGAGAGGAATTCATGAGCCTTTTTTTGCAGTACGCCATTTCAGGCCTTGCCACAGGCAGCATCTATGCGCTCGTCGCACTCGGCTTAGCGCTGATCTACCGCTCCACCCGAATCCTGAATTTTGCCCACGGGGATATCACGACGGCCGGGACCTTTTTTGCATTTACTCTCCTCGGGCTGAAATTCCCTTTCGGACCGGCTTTCATCCTCGCTCTGGTTTTCGGTTCTATCCTTGCCATGGCCTTCTATTTCACGGTCCTTGTGCCCGCTCAGCGGCGAGAGGCAACACAGCTCGGCCAGATTATCTTGACTCTTGGACTCGCCCTGATTCTGCAAGGTCTCGTCTCCTATTTCGGGGGAACGGAGCCGCAATCATTCCCCTTTCCTCTCTCAGACATGAAGGTCTATAAGATTGGAAATGTCGTGATCAGCCAGCTGAGCATCGGAACTATGGGTGCTGGCCTGCTGACAAGCTTTTTCTTTTATCTACTCGTGCAGAAGACACGGCTTGGATTGGCTATGCGGGCAACTTCTGAGAATCTTCCTGCCGCCCAGACAATGGGCATTCCGACCCGGAGGATCCTCGCCCTGAGCTGGGGACTGGCTGCACTTCTGGGCGTGATTGCTGGACTTTTTCTGGCGCCAGCCCTCCTCCTCGACCCCTTCTTTATGCTAGAGCCGTTTCTCAAAGGCTTTGCTGCTGCTATTCTGGGTGGGCTAAACAGCTTACCAGGCGCTATTGTTGGTGGCCTTATTTTGGGAATCGCCGAGAGCCTGGCCGGTGGCTATGTATCCATTGGCTTCAAGAATACCCTCGCCTTTCTAATCATCATCCTTGTTCTCATCATGCGCCCCGAGGGACTCTTGGGCAAAGAGTTCAAGGAGAGGGTATAGGGAGGGGATATGCCATGAAAAAGCAGATCAAAGAGAAAGCCGAGGAATTGGGGACTGACCTCGTCGGTTTTCTGAACCTCAGGGACTATGACAGCCCACGCTCACCAGATCCCACTCGCTACCTCGAATCGGCCAAATCGATTGTTGTTCTGGTTTTTCGACCCCTCGCCGGCGCTTTCCGCTATCAGGAAAACACCTGGAGCAAGATGCCCTCGTACCTCTATAGCATGGAGTCGGCGGGAAACACCGCAGCCTACCAGCTGGGGAGGTTTATGGAGAGGGAATTCGGTGCAGAATGTTTTTTTGTTCAGGCCCATCGGCCATTTGAACTCGACGAGGCGTCCTACCGTGCTCCCAATGGAAGCGTTTCTCTGCGGCACGCCGCTGTACAGAGCGGCTTAGCTGTGTGGGGTAAAAACACCCTCGCCCTCACTCGTGAATTCGGCCCACGGGTCATGTTCCTCGGGCTACTCAACAGCTTGGACCTGGAGTCAGATCCTCCTATCACGGGGTATGACCCGTGCGGTGGCTGTGGTTACGATTGTCGATCGACATGCCCGGCTGATGCTTTCACTGAAGACGGTCGTGTGTCGAGTCACCGTTGTGTCAGAGTCAGCCAGCCGGATGATGTGGGAAATTTCATGCGGTTTTTGGTTGAGATGGCAGAGAAGCCTTCGATGGAAGAGCGGAAGGACATGATGAAATCTCCTCGATTCTTTCGGCACCTCCAGTATCTGCAGTTTTTTATCCACTATCACTGTGACAACTGCACCCGGTACTGCCCAGGGAGCCTGGAGACCCCGGTGAAGTACCCTGAAGCCATGAAATGAATTCAAGGCAACATCGTTGGAATGCATTAGACTGAAAGAGCTTTTTTTCACCACAGAGTCACGGAGTTCGCAGAGTTTTGTCTTTTGTATCCAATCGCCTCTGGCTTGCAGAGCCAACCATGGCAAGGAAAGACGGCGATTGGATCAAAAACCTGATCTTCTTGGAGTCCCCGGTGTCTCTGTGGTGAGACAAGAAGGGCTTGGAGTTGGAGAGTGCGTCATGAATGAATGGCTGGAGAGCGTTGAGCCCCTGGTCTACGAAAGCCGGATCAAGGTGCCCTATACCTGGTCGGTCGGGGAAACCGGGAGCCGATTCCTGACCGAATTGAGGGATCACGGAAAAATTCTTGGGACCAAGTGCACCGAATGCGGCGTGGTTTATTTGCCTCCACGAAAACACTGCGGCCGTTGCTTCTCGGAGACCCTTCGTTGGATTGAACTCGGTCTGGAAGGAACCTTAGTCACCCATACGGTAGTCCGTTACAGCAGTTCTGTCATGCCCATGAAATCTCCGTTCGCCTATGGAATTATCTTACTCGATGGAGCCGACACCGGCCTTGTGCACCTACTCGGCGAAGTCAAGTTTGACGACATTAGAACTGGGATGAGGGTCGAAGCGGTACTGAGAGAAGAAAGAATCGGTGACATCATGGATATCAAGTATTTTCGGCCAATTCAATAGTCGTGAGGGCACCGAAAGGGTCGCTCTTCATTGCTCAAAAGCTTTATCCGTGCCCTCAGTTGTCCGTTGTCAGTGGTCAGTTGTCAGGGACGGACAGGGCCCAGTTACAAAAGGCTGTTATCAGGACAATCTTGAGTGGTTGACTAAGTTCTCGTTGAGTGTGGTCGAGGTATGGAAAAGATAGCGATTATCGGAATCGGGATGACAAAACAGGAGAGAAAAAAGGAGTCTGAGACCTTTGCAAACATGGTCTTTGAATCAGTCACCTTGGCCCTGGAAGATGCGGGAATGACAATCACGGATATCGATAACATCGTCACCGGGTGCAACGATTTTTGGGATGGGAGAACCATCTCCAGCATGGCCGTCAGTGATGCGAGCGGGGCATGGGACAAAAACGTCTCCTGTGTGGAGGGAGACGGAACCTTCGTGGCCTTCTATGGGATGACTCGAATCCTCTCCGGATCTTTTCGCACCACATTGGTTACAGCCCATTCCAAAGGGTCACAGAGCCTTCCCAGTTTGATCACCAACGCCATGTTCGACCCGATCTACACCCGTCCTCTCGGTTTGGATGCAATTACCTCCGGGGCGCTACAGGCGAAGCGATACATGGACAAGTATGGAATCACCGAGAGGCAGTGTGCGAGAGTCTCGGTTAAGAATCACAGAAACGCAAAGCAAAATCCTTACGCCCAACAGCCTATGGATATCTCGGTGGACGATGTCTTACGTTCCAGATTGCTGGCTGATCCAATCAAGCTCCTGGATACGTCACCCATTTCCGACGGCGCCTGTGCCATTATCCTGGCGAATGAGGAGGCGACAAAACGTTTCTCAAATAACCCTGTCTGGGTAAAGGGGGTCGGATTCTGTGCCGATGCCTACCATCTCGGTGACAGAGACCTTGCAGAATGCCAGTCTCTCGAGAAGGCAGCAAGAACTGCATACAAGATGGCCCGGATCAGTGATCCGTCCACAGCCATCGATGTGGCGGAGGTCTACGATGCTTTCTCGTATCAAGAACTGATGTGGACCGAGGGGCTTGGCCTTTGCGAAAAGGGAGGCGGAGGAAGACTCGTAGACAGCGGACGGACTGAAATAACGGGCTCAATTCCCGTCAACCCGTCAGGGGGATGCCTTTCGGCTCATGCGGTGATTACGGCGGGACTGATTCGAATTGCGGAGGCCGCACTCCAGGTTCGGGGCGACGCCAATGGGAGGCAAGTCCCAGGTGTTAAGACTGCCTTGGCCCATGGTGTCAACGGGCCATGCGGCCAGTCCCATTGCGTTTGGATCCTCGGGAAATAGACGGAGAGAGAGATGGCTAAGAAAGTGGCCATTGTGGGTACTGGACAGACCCACCATAAATCCAAACGAATCGATGTGAATGGGGTAGAGCTCATCCACGAGGCCGTGAGTCGGGCGTTGCAGGATGCTGACTTGACCCGTGATGATATCGATCTGGTGATCATTGGTAACATGGATCATTTCGAGGGTATCAACTACGTCGACATGTGGAGCATTGACGGGTCGGGGGGGTTCATGAAACCCACCTTAAAGCTCACCACAGGCGGGACAACAGGAAGCACATTGGCAATCGCTGGCTATCACATGGTGGCCTCCGGCCTATTTGACAAGGCGATGGTCATCGGGTGGGAGAAGAACTCCGAATCCGACACGACTGCGGCCATCAACACGGCTTTCGATCCGATCTGGGACCGTTTGACCTTTGCGGGGGCCATTGGGGGATTGGCCCTCGAAGCATCAGTTTACATGAATGACCACGGTATCACAGAAAAGGATGCGGCACGGGTTGCAGTGAGAGACCGCAAGCACGCGTGCAATAATCCGTATGCCCACCTTCGTAAGGAAGTGACGATCGAGGAGGTGTTGAGTTCCCCCATGTTGTGTGACCCGATAAAGCTCTTGGACATGTGCCCCCGTTCTGATGGAGCCTGCGCGGTTATTTTTGCCTCAGAAGATGTGGCCGAGAAAATCACGGATACCCCGGCATGGGTTTGGGGGGTGGCTAACCGGCATATGTACAGCATGATCAATGACGTCAACCTTCATGGTCTTCACTCCCTCGAGAGCGCCTCGAGGGAACTCTACGAAAAATGCGGTATCAGAGAGCCCCTGAAAGAAATCGATGTCCTAGAACTCTATCAGCCCTATTCTTTCGGGGGCCTTTTGTGGCTTGAATCTCTGGGACTGTGCGGGGATGGAGAGGCCCCCCAGTTGGTCTGGGATGGCGCTACGGACATGGATGGAGAATTGCCGGTCAATCCGTCAGGTGGCGTGATCGCCACGAACCCCATTGGTGCCACCGGTCTCATTCGGTGTGCAGAAGCGGCATCGCAGATCATGGGGAAAGCGGATGGACGTCAGATACCAGAAGTGAAGGTCGCTGTGAGTACGGGGTTTGGCGGGTGCATGTGGTCTGACATACTTCTCTACGGAAAAGAGAAACCCCGGGTGTGAATTTCGAGAGATTCGGTTCTCAACAATTCGCCAAGACAATGGAAAAGGAAGATCTGAATCAGAACGCCTTGCTCGTCGTCCGTTGTCCGTGGGTCGTTGCGACAACTGACCACTGACAACCGTCAACTGAAAGAAACCATGACTGAGAAAGAGATCGAGTTGCTGACCAAAAGTTCAGGTGAGGCTGAGCAGCCTTTTCGATATTCGGTCGGAAAGTGGGGGAGTAAATTCCTAGTCGACCTCCGAGATCACAAGAGGCTTCTCGGCATTCGGTGTCCTAAATGCCAGAAGGTATACATTCCGCCCCGTCAGGTGTGCGGTCCCTGTTTCCAAAGGATGAACGAGCTGGTTGAGTTGAGCAACTGCGGGACTTTGGTCGCCTACACAATTATCCGTTTCTCCTTTATCGACCCTGAAACTGGCATCACCCGGCCCGTTCCCTATGGATATGGGTATATTAAGCTCGATGGTTGTGGCAACTCTTTTCAGCATTTCATCAATATTGAAGATGAATCAAAAGTGAAGATCGGTGCCCGGGTTCAGGCGGTCTTCGAGGATGACCGCAAAGGGAATATGTTGGACATCAAATACTTCAAGATCATCGATGAATAAGAGAATGGCGGGAAGGAGCCGTAATTCTCTGAGCGCCCGGCCCTGTAGTGAAGGAATGCGACGGAGAGGACTCAGCATACCCCCTCATTTGATAGGTTAGGTTCTTTAGTTCACAACAACCAGGAGGTGAAGACATCTATGGATAAACTTATCATTACAGCGGCCATTACTGGTTCTGTTCACGTCCCAACCCAGACACCTCATCTCCCCCTTACCCCCAAAGAGATTGCCGACGAATCGGTTCGTTCGGCCGAGGCTGGAGCCGCTGTCGTCCACATCCATGCGAGAGATCCTGAGGATGGAAAGCCTACCTCTGATCTAGAGGTTTTTCGGGGAATTATCACGTCGATCAAAGAGAGAAGTGATGGCATCATCTGCATCTCCACTGGTGGAGGCGCGGGAATGTCTATCGAGGAGAGAACCAAGACGATCCCTACTTTCAAGCCTGAAATGGCCTCCTTCAACATGGGTTCGATGAACTTTGGCCTTTTCCCCGCCTTGGGAAAGTTCAAGGAATTCAAATTCCCCTGGGAAAAGCCCTTTCTCGAGATGACGCGCAGTTTCATTTTTGCGAATACCTTTGCCGATCTGGAATACATCTGCACCATCATGAGAGAAAACGGAACCAAACCCGAACACGAGATGTATGACGTGGGCCACCTTTACAACACGAACTTTCTTCTCGGGGGGGGATTGTTGGATCCCCCACTCCATATGCAGTTTGTGATGGGGATTCTTGGCGGCATCCAGGCGACAGTTGAGGATCTGCTCCACATGAAAAAGACAGCTGACAGGCTTTATGGCGAGGGTAAATACACATGGTCGGTCATCGGCGCAGGGTATCCTGCCGAATTTCATATGGGAACCGTCGCAACGATGATGGGCGGCCATGTCAGAGTCGGCATGGAGGACAATGTCCGGATCCGAAGGGGAGAGTATGCAAAGAGTAACGCAGAATTGGTCGAGAAGATGGTGAGGATCGCCGGGGAACTGGGTCGGGACATTGCCACAGCCGATGAGGCGAGGACAGCTCTGGGTTTGAAGGGGAAGGAAAATGTGAATTTCTAACGCCAGACGTTCTGCGGCTATGTTTCGCAGCTCTCAACATCTGGTTAAGGTCGCCAAACCACCGATAGACCTTTCTTGAAATAGCGTCGCCCTGTGGACCCATATGAGGAACCTTATGCCGACGGGCTCGTTCTTTCATACCTGCATACGCCAGAAAAGCCCTTAAGATCCTATCAAATTGCGTCTCAGGTAACGGAAAGCCAAATGGATTTCAGTCTGACTCCCGAGCATCAATTATTCAGAGAAGGGATCACAGAATTCTTAGAAAAGGAGATTGCCCCTGTCCTTTGTGATCCGGAAATGGGGGAGCGCTTCTCCTGGGATATCTGGCGGAAAATTGGAGAATTCGGACTTCTGGGGGCTTTCATCCCAAAGGAATTCGGGGGTTTGGGCCTCGATCTTCTCAGTGTTGTTCTGGCTTTTGAAGAAATGGCCAAGGTCAATTCCGGCCTGGCTCTTTCCGTTGGCGCTCACAATGGCTTTGCCGGACTTACGATAAGCGCAAAAGGGTCGAAAAGCCAGAAAGAGAAATATCTGCCAAAGCTTGCAACAGGGGAGTGGGTTGGTGCTGGTGGGTGGACCGAACCCAATGCGGGGTCTGATGTTCATGGAATACAGACCACGGCCATGCGCAAAAGGAACACCTATCTCCTGAATGGCACCAAAACACTGATCACAAACGCTCCAATCGCCAACGTGGTGGTGATTCTCGCCGTCACCGATCCAACCAGGAAACCGGCCGGTTTGACCACCTTCATTCTGGAGAATGATTTTAGAGGGTTTAGCCAAGGAGAAGACTTGGAAAAACTAGGTTTTGGGAGCTCTCCAACGGGGGAGCTTTCTTTCGAAGAATGTGAAGTGCCTATTGAAAACAGGTTAGCCGAGGAGAATGCTGGTTTTGCTATTCTGATGGAGACATTCGAGAAAGGCCGTATAGGGTATGGGGCCATCTGTCTGGGAACGGCCAGGGCATGTCTGGAATCCTCTATCAGACGGATAAGAGAAAAAAACGCTTCCGGAATACCGTTCACCCAGCTCCAAGCGATCAATTTCAAAATAGCAGACATGAAAACGAATATCGAAGCGGCACGTCTCCTTATCCATCGCGCAACGTGGTTGAAGGACCGTGGAGAACCTGCCGAGTTAGAAGCCTCAATGGCCAAACTCTTTTCTTCTGAGGTATCGATAAAGGTTGCCGCCGAGGCCATGAGGATCTTTGAGTCTCAGGGATTCTTAAAGAAGCATCTGGTCGAAAGATATATGCGGGACTCGCTCCTCAACACGATCGGAGAGGGAACATCCGAAATCCAGCGTCTCATTATTGCCAGGCACGTCCTAAAGGCGGAGGAGTAAACCTAAATGGATTTTGAACTGTCAGACGAGCAAGAGGCCATCAGACGGGCAGCTGAAGAATTTGCGCAGGGAGAACTTACCACGGAAAGGGTGGATGAGATGACGTCTGGTGCCCAATATCCGTGGGACATGTTGAAGAAAGCCGCTAATCTTGGTTTTATTGGACTTCATTTCCCAGAGAAATATGGTGGCCAAGGCTACGGCCTCCTAGAAAAAGTCCTGGTGATCCAATCCTTCTGCCGCCAGGACCCAAGTCTCGGCATTACTCTCAGCCTCTCAGATGTGGGGGCACAGTGGATCCTGTATGATGGATCGGATGAGCAAAAAGAGAGAGTCCTTCCCCCTGTTGCCAGAGGCGAAACAGTTCTTTCAGTCGGTCTTACTCCAATGGGTACCGGGACGCTCGACGATAACCCGGTGAAAAGCACTGCCAACAGGGACATGGCCATCCTCAACGGGAAAGAACCCCTTGTAATCAACGGCGGATTGGCAAGACAAATTGTAATTTTTGAAAAGTTCGGCCGCGGAAAGCGGAGAGCGTTCATCGTAGAAACGGAGCAAAAGGGGGTCGTTTTAGAGCCGAGTGAACCCAGGATGGGCGTTTCATTCATGCCAGTTCGAGGAATTCGATTCGAAGAGGTGCCTGTTTCCTCCTCCAATTCCATTTCTCGGGTTGAGACAAAGGCCCATTCGGCATTGCAGGTTGAACTCGCAGCCCAATCCATAGGAATGGCCTGGGGGGCTTTTGACCGGGCTCTGGAATACGCCAAGAAGCGCGAGGCTTTTGGTTCGCCTGTCATTGAATTTCAAGCCTTGAATCATGAGCTGGCAGACCTTGAGACTCGCTTAGAAGCGTCGAAATGGCTCGTCTATCATGCAGCATGGAAGCTGGATCAGGGCGACCCTGACCCCAGGCTGGCTTCCATGGCGAAACTCTACGGAAGCATGATGGCGACGGATCTTATTCGAGGGGCCATCCAGGCCCATGGAGGATACGGTTTTCTGATAGAATATGGACTCGAGAGGATCTACAGGGACGCATGGTTTATAGAACTTTTCGGCGGGACAGCAGGGGATCAGAAAGACACGATTGCAGGAATCTGGTTGGAGAAAGCCAGTTAGGATTGGGGGATCAGATGATCAAAACAAGACTTCTAGATCTCATCGGTGTAGGTCTTAAGTACCCAATTGTTCAGGGTGGAATGGGCCCATTCGAGACACCACGGCTGGCTGCCGCGGTTTCATCAGCCGGTGGGCTCGGAATGATCTCCCACTGGGGTATCGTCACCGATCCGTATATCTCCTGTGTGGAAAAGGTTAAGCAGGATATCGAATATATGAAAAACCAATCGCAGGGACCCTTTGGAGTGAACGTACGGGTTGCCCGTATCGAAATAGAAGCAATGGACATGCTCAGAGCCGTTCTCGATGCCCGGGAAAGGGATGCGGAAGTTCAGAGAAGACTGAAGGTCGTGATAACGTCCGCTGGGAGCCCTAAGCCCCCTGCTGAGGAGATACGGAAACGGGATCACGACGTGTTACATTTCCACGTCACCCCGACCCTGTATCATGCAAGAAAAGGCGAAGAAGCGAAATGCGATGCAGTGGTGGCTGCTGGATATGAAGGGGGGGGACATCAATCTTACGAAGAGGTCAACACCATGGTTCTCATTCCGGAGGTCGTGAATTCAATCAAGATTCCAGTCATTGCCAGCGGCGGATTTTGCGATGGCAAGGGACTGGCAGCAGCACTGGCCATGGGTGCAATCGGCGTCCAGATGGGGACACGTTTCATCGCGACCCAAGAATGCGAATTCCATCCTAAATACAAAGAGGCCGTCCTCAAAGCTCTGGACAAGGACACGGCAGTCGCCCAAGGCGCCTTCGGACCGATTCGGCTATTGAAAAACAGGTACCTCCAAGAACACCGTCATATCATGATGAAAGAGGAAAAACTCGAGCGGGAGAGGGCCCTTTCCCTTGAGAGCATAAGAGAAGAAATCAAGAATTATGAACTCGTTTACCGGGGAGATATAGAGAACGGAGCGGTTCCCTGCGGAGAATCATGTGGAAGTATCCACGATATTCCGACCGTACAAGAACTGATGGAAAGGATAATAGGGGAAGCAGAAGACATAATCCATCGATTCCAGGCCATGAATCCATGACTCGGCAATGATCGTCCCCTCTCGAGACTGATGACTAGCGCTCAGAGCCTCCCTTAACACTTTCCGGCGAATTACTCTTTCAAAGCCTTGACCAGAGCGTTGTAACGGGATTTGCGACCGGCCCGAACAGTATCAATCCCCTTTCTCCGTAAATATCTGTCAGGGACATGAACGCGAACAAACCTGAGGAAAATCCTCGCTAAAACACCTTGACAAAAAGCGAGAAACCGTGAAGACTATATGGCTCTATTACCGTTGAAGGAGTCTTCGATGCGTTTTTCACACTTCCTCCTTCCCACCTTGCGAGAGGACCCTGCCGAAGCAGAGATCATCAGCCACAAGATGATGTTCAGGTCGGGAATGATCCGGAAAATAAGTTCCGGAATTTACGCTTTCCTACCTCTGGGATGGCGGGTTTACCGCAAAGTGGAGGCGATTATTCGAGAGGAGATGAACAGGGCCGGAGCACAAGAAATCTATCTGACGGCAATACAGCCTGCCGAACTGTGGCAGGAAACCGGTCGGTGGCAAGAATACGGAAAGGAACTCCTCAGGATGAACGACCGACATGAGCGACCCTATTGCTTCGGCCCTACTGCCGAGGAGGTCATCACGGACATTGCTCGCAAGGAGATCCGCTCTTACAGGCAGATGCCGCTCAACATGTACCAGATTCAGACTAAATTCCGAGACGAGATCCGACCCCGGTTTGGAGTTATGCGCGCCCGGGAATTCATCATGAAAGATGCTTACACCTTTGATGTCGATGAAGAGGCCAATAACGTTAGCTATTGGAAGATGTTCGAAGCCTATGAGCGCATCTTTACCCGATGCGGCCTCACTTTCAGACCTGTAGAGGCCGAATCGGGGCTTATCGGGGGAAGTTTTTCACACGAGTTTATGGCTCTTGCAAGTATTGGAGAGGAGACCATAGCGAGTTGCACCGGGTGCGACTATTCGGCCAATGTGAAAAAGGCTGAGATTGCCGTTCCAAAACAGAAAACCAGAGGGAAAAAACAACAGAAGAAAATGGAGAAAATCTCTACCCCGGAAATCAAGACTATTGACGCCCTTTCAGAGTTTCTCAGGACGCCTCCCCAGAATCTGGTAAAGACCCTAATCTTTGAATCTGACAAGGGGGTTGTGGCTGCCCTGGTCCGAGGCGATCACGAGGTCAATGAAATCAAGCTAATGACCGCCCTGAATGTATCCCATGCAGAATTGGCCAGCGATCATATCGTTGAGAAGGAGACCCTTTCACCTAAAGGGTTTGCCGGACCTGTGGGCCTAAAGATACCACTGATTGCCGATCACGCCCTGAAAGATATGGTCAACTTCGTGACCGGGGCCAATGAAAACGATGCCCACCTGATCAATGTTAATCTTGGCAGGGACTTCCAGGTCGAAAAATTTGCCGATATCCGAATGGCCTTCGAGGGAGACAGCTGCCCTCGATGCAGCAAGCCTTTCAGGTTTGATCGCGGCATCGAGGTCGGCCAGGTTTTCAAACTCGGAACGAAGTATAGCGAGGCTATGGAAGCTACATACCTGGATGAGAAAGGAAATGATAAACCCATCGTCATGGGATGCTACGGGATTGGCCCGGCCCGGACCATCGCCGCCATTATTGAACAGCACTACGATAAGGACGGGATCATCTTTCCCATGTCTGTCGCACCCTTCCACGTCAGCATAGTTCCGGTAAACGACAAGAACCGCCAGTTGATGGACATGGCGGAAGAACTCCATCGAGAACTCGAGCAAAAGGGCGTTGAGGTTCTTCTCGATGATCGGGCTGAACGGCCGGGCGTCAAGTTCAAAGACGCCGACCTCATTGGAATTCCACTTCGGGTAACTCTCGGAGAAAAGAACCTTTCCAAAAACTTGATCGAGATTCGTGGAAGAAAGAATGGGGAGACCACCCTACTCAAAACCACCGAGGCGGTCGAGGCAATCGCTAACATGGTCGATGAGGGCCTCAAATCCTATATGCCAAAAGGAGATCGTTGAGATCATAAAGGCCATTATCTCTCCATAACCTTAAGCCCTCGTCTCTAATGCCAATGGTTGGTTTGCGGGGAATATCCGAATCATCGGATTTTCACCCAAACCAGTGGGTTCTCGTCATGGCAACGAAGTAGGGACAGAGCGCACCGGAACGACCCAGTCGCTCAGAACGGATATCGAAAAAAACGTGATCCGAGTACACAGCCCCCTCTTGAAGGTCCCACTGTTCTGCGGTTTTTCCCAGCTAATCGTTCGATTTGCTATTGCTCGTCGGCGATTGACTGCTGTACTTCTCCTCAATAACCCGCATGAACCTTGGTCTATAGATGAGTTCGAACGTATCTTCCTTCCCTGGGAAAATGGAACACGCATAGGTCTTCACATGTTCGACCACTCGAAGCGCCTCATCCCGAGAGAGATCGGCCTGCATAATCGTCTGCAACCAGAAGTCAACCATAAACCTGAGCCGTCGAATTCGCCGGTTCTCCTCGGTGACTTCCTTTTCTGTGAGTGTTGGTCTGCTTGCTTCTTTCACAGGGTCCTCTACCAATTTGAAAGGCCGTGCCCTAAGCCCGATCTCTGGAGAGTTTTTGTCGGTTTCGCTGAGGGCTGATCTTTGACTGCTGATCTCTGAATCTAATTATACCCGGTAACAAAAGAATTGACTAATGTCCCCCGATCCATTATAAGAATTCTGGTTCTAGCTTCTGGGGTTTTGCCCTGCCAGTCGGGAGAGGCCTGATGATCACCGAGACAAAGCAGCGGGTTATCTTTGCCATGGATGTGACACATTTCAGCGATGCCCAGCGATTTGTCAAACTTCTAAAGGACCGTGTAGGCCTGTTTAAGGTGGGAAAACAGCTCTTCACACACGCAGGGCCAAAAGTGATCGACATGATTCAGCAAAAAGGACAGAAGACCTTCTTGGATCTAAAATTTCATGACATACCGAATACCATCGGAAAGGCCAGCCAAGAAGCTACCAAATTGAATGTGACCATGTTCAACGTGCACGCACTGGGTGGTTACGAGATGATGAGAACCGCCGCGGAAGCCACACGCCAGACCGCAAAAGAACTGGGATTCCGGAAACCCACCCTTCTGGCAGTCACGATCTTAACGAGCATGGACAGCAAGGCTTTAAGGGAAGTTGGGATTAACCGCCCGGTGGCAGAACAGGTTAAGAAGTTAGCCCGGCTCGCTCAGAAAAGTGGTCTGGACGGTGTCGTTGCTTCTCCACAAGAGATTCATCTGATCCGCAGAACTTGCGGCACGGACTTTGTCATCGTAACACCAGGGGTAAGGCCCGCGGTTTCGGCGAAGAACGATCAGAAACGTGTCATGACTCCGCGGCAGGCCGTGGAGGCCGGGGCAGACTACCTCGTGATCGGCCGCCCAATCCAGCACGCGGATGATCCTGTCGAGGCCGTTGAAAAAATCGTGGAGGAAATCGAGGCGGGCTAGCCCAGGGCAACACCCATGGGGGGCTGATGGACCAGGTTATTTATGGTATGAATCCCGTGATCGAGGTACTGAGGGCTACAGGTGCACATGTCAGAGAGATACTGATCGCTCGAGGCCGAAAGGGAAATCTTGAGGAAATACTGAAGCTGGCTGAGAAAAAGCAGATTCGGATTCGCTATAGAAAGAGAAGTGATCTCGCCGATGTTGCCAAGGGAGGACTCCATCAGGGCATCGTGGCCGTGGTGGAGGGGAACAGATACGCGACGCTCGAAGAGATCATCCATCGGTGGAAACAAAGCCGACGCAGGGCACTGATTCTTGTCCTCGATTCGATTCAAGACCCCCAAAATCTCGGGGCTCTGATTCGAACCGCGAATTTTTGTGGGTCTCATGGCGTGATTATTCCGAAAAACAGGGCTGCCCAAATAACTTCAACCGTTGTGAAAGCTTCTACGGGAGCCACAGCCTTTACGCCTGTCGCTCGAGTGACAAATATTGCCTCAACTCTCGAGACGCTAAGGAAAAAAGGAATCTGGATCGTGGGGACAACAGGCGAAGCTGAAACATCCCTTTTTCACCAGGACCTTACTGACGATTTGGCCGTCGTCATCGGGAGCGAGAACCGTGGTATCAGGCCCCTCGTACTCCGCAAGTGCGATGTCACTGTCTCGATTCCTTTGAGAGGAGAGATAAGTTCTCTCAATGCCTCTGTCGCGGCTGGAATCGTGCTCGCTGAGGTTGTCCGCCAGAGATTGACGACGGGTAATTTCAAATCTCAAAAACTGAATGACCCATGAGATCCGAACGCTTACATGTCACGTCCATGACATCTTGTAGATGACCGTCTCCATAGATCAACCATGAACTCAGCCATCCAATCGGGCCATCATTCTTCATCTGTCATCTGACTTCTGGCATTCATTTGAGCTTTGGAGTTGTCATTTGTCGTCATAACTCCTGATCGGTTTGCCAATTTTGGTTTTTATTACCTTGGCCTCCACGACGGCGACATGTGAGAGACTAGAGGAAAAAAGTGATAGATATTGAGGCTCCGGGACAGGATTCCCGAAAAATCAAGAATATCGTTGTCGATCTGAACGGCACGCTAACCGTTGATGGCCGAATCCATCCACGAACAAAAGATAGGATCAATCTCCTTGCAAAGCGAACCAGTGTCTATGTTCTGACCACCGATACGAGGGGGGACTCCCGGGATGTCTTGAGGAAAGTAAGAGCAGAGATCATATCCGTTGAGGGAAAAGATACGGGAAAGAAGAAAGCTGAATTTGTCAAGAAGATCGGGCCGGGACGAACAGTTGCCATTGGGAATGGTTACAACGACAGGCTCATGGTCAAAGAAGCCTCTATCGGCATCTGTATCTTAGGCCGGGAGGGGGCGACCTCAGAAACTATCCAAAACTCAGACCTTGTTTTTCCAACCATCCTCGATGCTTTCGATTTTCTCTTGAAACCTCTCAGACAAAAGGCGACCTTGAGAAAATAGAGGGTTGGCCAGCCGTCTTTTCCCGGTGAACAGCTCTATCAACACTGTTGGGCGCTCAAAGGGGGTATCAACCGATCTCTTCTCTATCTGAAAGCCTAGTTGAAAGCATCGGATTCTATCATGGCCTCAACGGACCAAGTTTCCCTTTCGCGGGCGCTAGAGATGACCTAAGGAACCGGGGGGACGACCACACCCGACAGAAATCTTGCACAGAAGCAAAATCGTGCGGTGAGAAAAGAGGAAAAACAGATAGAGACAATACCGACTATTTTAATCTAATCAACAACTTCTTTCTCTTGTTTCTGTTGGAAATATAAGGTGATGACTTGCGTTTGAAATATTGCCTGAATTCGAACTATACGAATCCGCGTATTTCAGTTGAGACTGTCGAAAAACCCTGAAACCGCGATTCTTGGACTTGTAAGTGCTTGATATTACAACAGGCGGATTTTGCAAAAAAGCCAAAATTGGACTTTTTCGACAGTCTCGTTAGCAAAGGTCGCACACCCCTGTGTGGTGTGCGTTATACGCGTAAGAAACTGCCTCTTCCCTGGTGTAAGGGCGGAGTAGAACGCGACTCCTGNNGCGACTCCTGGGTTTGCGAACTCATTCAAAACCATGAACTTACGCCTGCAGTTTCTTAGAAGTACTATTGCGTCGGAGCCTGACACGAGGAGACCAGCACGGATAGAAGTTCGTTCGAGGCAATCAGAAGCCTCCTGTCGCAGGAAGCCGCCAGCTCGATCAACTACAACAAGAGGGATTAAGTTATGTACCCAATAACGGAAAAGGAGCTTGACAATCGCGGCCTCATAGAAGAAATCTGTCGAGGAATGTCATGTGAAATTACCGTCTGAGTTCACGGCTATTTTCTACTCGCAGACATTCGGGAGACTACGGATAGTAGACCAGTCTGGAGTTCACCTTGCCCTTTGGCTTTGTAGATCGCAGAGCCCCACAAATCCGATACTATTGAATTCGTTCTGATTGAGAATGGATAGAGAGAAGAGGTATCTATCAAATCACCGTCATGGGAAGGTCATTCATCCAAACTCTGATCTCTCGTTGGCTAATTTAAGAAGTCCACTAAAAATCAGCAATGGTTATATGATAAACTAGACACTGAACGGTAAGTTCCTGCACATGGGGGCATGCATGAAGGAACGTCAGAGAGTCTTTTTATTAATCTTGATCATGGCTACGGCCTCTCTCACTGTCGCTGGGGTGACAATCTCCATGCTCTACCGAGCGGCGCTTAGGGAGCAACAGACCCGACTGCTAGAGACAGCGCAGAGTCAGGCGCGTCTGATAGAAGCCATTGCACGACATGAGGCTGTATATGAAAAAGATAGGTCAGAAGAAGCCACGCTCGCTCAGATCATGGATGCGCATGAGAACTACAAGGGGTTTGGCAAGACGGGAGAATTTAGCCTCGCCAAGCGCGAGGGGGATCACATTGTTTTCTTATTCAGTCACCGTTATGAAGACCTCATAATACCCGAGCCGATCCGTTTTGACGCAGGGCGGGCTGAGCCGATGCGACGAGCGCTCTCTGGACTGTCGGGTGTGGTGGTTGGCCTTGACTATCGGGGTAAGAGAGTTCTTGCAGCACATGAGCCGGTGGCCGGCCTAAACCGCGGCATTGTGGTGAAGATTGACGTAGCTGAGATACGTGAGCCGTTCTTGAGAGCTGGCTCAGTAGCTGGGGGCTCCGCGATCTTCGTTGTGTTTATCGGGACGTTGTTATTTATTCGAATTAGTAGGCCGATGATTAGGCGCCTCGAAGAATATTCCAAGCGCCTAGAGGCGATGGTGAATGACCGCACTGAGGAACTGAAAATGGCAAACGAGCAACTGGGACGGGAAATAGAGGAGCGCAAGCGAGTTGAGGTGGCGATTCGGGAATCTGAAGAGCACCTCCGGCATCTCTCCTCCCAGCTTTTGGAAGTCCAGGAAAGCGAAAGAAAGCGGGTTGGCAAGGAGTTGCATGATACCGTCGCACAGACTCTAGCCGCCATCAAAGTTAATTTGGAGAGGAAAATCGAGGGAATGGACCCCACGAAAGCGCCATCCGGTATCTTATTAGAAGATCTTATCTCGATGGTTCAAAAAGATATGGAAGAAGTTCGAAGAATTATCATGGAGCTACGGCCATCCATCCTAGATGATCTGGGCCTTCTGGCCACGATTAACTGGCTTTGTCGGGAATATCAAACCCTTCATCAAAATATCCGGATCGACAAACGGGTCAAGGTAGAAGAGACTGAAATCCCTGACACACTGAAGATCGTCATTCTCAGAGTGATGCAAGAAGCCTTGGGAAACGCTGTCAAACATAGCAAGGCAGAGCTTGTTAAGATTTCCCTAAGGAGGGTGGACAGCAAAATAGAATTAACCATCCAAGATAACGGTGAGGGATTCGACATAGAGGAAGTGAGTTCTCGGTCAGGTATTATGAAGGGTTTAGGACTTTCGAGCATGAGAGAGCGAACCGTTTTTTCAAAGGGGCTCTTTTCTATCGAGTCCATCCCTGGAAAAGGAACCTTTATCCGAGCATCATGGCCGCGCTAGGCCAAATTCTTTGCGTGAAGAGAATAAGCGGGTAATAATGTATTCCCGATCCTTCAGAACCCTAGAGTCTGGGGCAGGCATAGAAAAGCCATGCTTACCACTATGCACCCGCGATTAACAACCTCTCGCAAATGTTTTGATATGACTTTCATATCCTCACCTTTCCCGATCACCGGCCGGTCATTTTGGCCTGCTTTTTCTTAGCCAAGGTGTTTGGTACAAGACTCATCACCTTTCACCACTGACCAATCCTGTCTATTTCCACTAGAAACATTCAGTTTCGCAAAAGCCATGAGTGCCTTGTTACCGCCCTGAGAATTGCCAAAGATGAGGCCTTCAGGCAATGAAGGTTTACGTGGGGATCGTGGCAATGGCTGTTAAGGCTGGCTGGGTCCCTTTCGGAAATCCGATGGCTGCAGAAGGAACAGGGGGCTAGGAAATCGACAAAATAACCTTTCCCGAGCGACCGCCTTGGATCACCTCAAAAGCCTTTTCGAAGTCCTCCATGGCGAAGGAGTGGGTAATCACCGGGTCGATATTTAGACCCTGCCGCACGAGGATAGTCATTTTGTACCAGGTTTCAAACATCTCGCGGCCAAAAATCCCTTTAATTGTCAAGCCCTTGAAAACAACCTGATTCAGATCAAAGGAGAACAATTCGTCCATGATGCCGAGAAGGGCGATTTTCCCACCGTTGATCATGTTCTCGATCATCTCACCTAGAGCGTTTGGATTCCCTGACATCTCAAGACCCACATCGAAACCGATCATGCCAAGGTCGCTCATAACGGTTTGGATGCGGGTTTTGTCTACGTTTACCGCCCGGGTGGCTCCCATTTTTCTGGCTATATCCAGGCGATAGTCATTGACATCGGTGATGACCACGTACCGGGCGCCCACCATTTTGCAGATCCCAACGGCCATGGCACCGATTGGGCCAGCCCCTGTTATCAAAACATCTTCGCCGATCAAATCAAAGCTGAGGGCAGTGTGGACCGCATTTCCCAGGGGATCAAATACGGCGGCGTAGTCGTCAGAAATGCCGTCAGGAACCGGCCAGAGATTCTCAGCCGGCACGACAACGTATTCGGCAAAGCAACCGGGTAACTGGACGCCTATACCCTGGGTCTGGGTACAGAGGTGCCTGAGCCCTCCCCGACACCTTCGGCACACGCCACAGGTAACATGTCCTTCTGCAGAGACTCGATCCCCAACGGTGTATCGCGTGACCAGTTCTCCTTTTTCAGAGATCTGCCCCACGAATTCATGGCCGATGACAAGAGGGACAGGGATTGACCTTTGGGCCCAATCATTCCAGTCGTAGATGTGGACATCCGAACCGCAGATTGCAGCTCGCTCGACTTTTATGAGGACCTCATTCCCTTTAATCGTCGGGACAGAGACCTCATCAAGCCACAGGCCTTTTCTTGGAAACTTCTTGACCAGTGCTCTCATCTTCACAGTCATAACCCCATGAGAATGATTATCAAACTAATCCATATCGCTTTCCAACAGTCGCAAAGGCCTCGACAGCCCTGGTGAGTTGCTCCTTTGTATGGGCGGCTGAAATCTGAACCCGGATTCTTGCCTTTCCCTTAGGCACCACCGGGTAGCTGAAACCAATCACGTAGATCCCCTCTGCGAGGAGATCATGGGCCATTCTCTCGGCGAGTTTGGCATCTCCGAGCATTATTGGGACAATAGGATGGGGACTATCCGGTATGCTGAACCCCTTCAATCCCATCTCCTCCCGGAAATACTGGGTATTTTCTTGCAGAGTCCGACGGAGGCGATCGCTCTGAATGATCAAGTCGATCGCTTTGAGGGATGCATAGACAATAGGGGGAGCAAGGGAATTGGAAAAAAGATAGGGTCTGGAGCGCTGTCTGAGATATTCCACGATCACTCTCCGACCGCTCGTGAAGCCTCCAGTGGCACCACCCAGAGCTTTCCCCAATGTAGAGGTAATAATGTCTACCTTGTCAATGACTCCAAAATACTCAGGAGTGCCCCGGCCTTTTTCCCCTATGAAACCGGTCGCATGGGAATCGTCTACCATAACGACCGCATCATGTTTTTCGGCAAGTTCACAGATTTTATCGAGGGGTGCGAAGTCCCCATCCATGCTGAAAACCCCATCGGTGGCAATCATCCGAACCCTGAAATCGGAGGATTCCTCTAAATGCCTATCGAGATCTTTCATATCCGCGTGCTCATATCTCTTCCGAGTTGCTTTGCAGAGTCGGATGCCGTCGATTATGCTGGCATGGTTCAGCGCATCGCTGATCACAACATCTTCTTGCCCGAGGAGAGACTCAAATAAGCCGCCGTTGGCGTCAAAACATGAGGAATATAGAATCGTGTCTTCGGTGCCCAGAAAGGTGGAGATTTTCTGCTCCAGCTCTTTGTGAATGTCCTGGGTTCCGCAGATAAAACGGACCGATGACATGCCGAATCCACATTCCACCAACCCTCTCCGGGCAGCCTTTACAACATCTTCATGTGAGGAGAGACCGAGGTAGTTGTTTGCACACAGGTTGATCACTTCTCCTTCAGGAACCCTGATCCGGGATCCCTGCGGCGTGAAGATAACTCTCTCCTCTTTGTACAGCCCCGCAGATCGAACCTCTTCCAATTCTGTTTCCAATATTCTCCTGAGGCTCCTGTCCATGGCTCCCTCCTGTCCCTTCAGCCCCTTTTCTTGGCCTCGCCCATTGGGGCCATCAATTCCGTTGGGGTCCCCGCACAGAGTCGCTCCGACTTCTTGGTTATGCCGAGATTTCATTTCTCTCCCCTTTGAAAACATCCTGGAATTGGACACCATAACGCCGGCTATATGTCCGGTGTGTGGGCCGAGACGATATCCCTGATCGCCTCTAAAGCCCTCTTAGAAACGGCTTGTGGGCTGTGATTTTCAAAGATCGGTTTTGCCTGCTCATTCAAAACTGTGCGGAGATCCTTCGAACCACTCCCTTCCCACACCTCATACACCCTTCTATCGAGAAACCGGGGAAACCAAAAGGTCTTTTTGAAGGTCTCTACTGTATGATCATCTGTGAGGTAGTTCCCGCCTGGCCCAACCCTGTCCATCAACCTCAGCGGAACGGTTTCATCATTGAAATCCAACGGACGGAGCATCGACTTGACCATGCCAATAATCTCGTCAGCGAAAAGAACTGATTCAAAAGACGATGTTAGTCCAGATTCCAAGTAGCCACAGTCATGGATAATATTACACCCATTCAACGTGGCAATATAGATCGACAGGGCGTACTCGAGTCCTGCCTGAGCATCCAAAAGCTTAGAATCGGAAGCTCCAGCGAGGCAAAAGAACGGCATCCCGTAGAAATGAGCCATATCAGCGAAGGCCGCATTCAGCATATTCAACTCCGGAGCCCCATAGCTGAATATGCTTGTATTCATGTCCATGACAGTCGCATCCCCGCCGAAAATAAACTTCGCCCCAGGCTGTTTCCTCTGGAAAATAACAAGCCCCGAAAGAGACTCGGCAATCGCCTGGACAAGGATGGCCTCCAGAGTCGCCGGAGCCGTCGCCCCCATCATCGGGCTACCGATATAAATGAAAGGGATACCATAATCACAGCAGACGAGGCCTTTCCCAATGCCCATCTCGGTATGGACCAATGGGGATACGGGTTCGCTGTATAGAATCAGAGGTGGCCGCGCTTTCAATTCGCCCATACCGCCGATGGCCGCGGCACACATTTCTATCATCGTCACCATGTCGTTCCTGCCGTGACCTGTGACAATGATAGGCTTTCTCGTATTGAGAAGCATCGCCTCATACTGATGAACAAAATTAGTCCCCTTTGGCGAATCATTGGCGATTCCAAAGGACATGACAAAATCGATATTCGGCAGGGCATCGCAGAATCGGGCAAGTCTTCCGACATCTTCTTTCGTGGACAGCCTTCGATTACCTGAGTAGAGGTCAACTGTTGTCGGGCAGTCCGATCCCGTGCCATAGTAGCAAGAATCCGTAGTAAACATCATCGAAAGGTCGCCATTCCTGTCAAAAACCTCGATTGTTTTGGGAGCAGCCTCAACGGCTTCCATGACAAGCTTGCGGGGAATCTTAATCCGGCTCGCGTCACTAACGTCACAACCGGCACGGCCAAGGATATTGAAGGCTTCGTCACAGAGAACCTTACATCCCACCTCTTCCATCAGCCTGAGAGCATAGTCATTCACCCGTCCTATCTGCTCCTTTGAAAGAATTCGATACCTCTCCTCTAACCGTTGGCAGACCTCCATTGAATCATCCTTTCCATTCAGTCAGGTTGTCCTCAGGTCCCACTTCTTCGCAATCCGCCGCCTCTACGACTCCGATACGGATGGGGAGACCCCGCCCGCCCACAGGCACATGCTACCGTTGATTATTGATAAGGCCAATACGGGAAACTCCGGAAGAATCCTGAGGTTCGCAAAGAAGAAATTCTCGGTGTCAACGAGCCAATTAGCCAGAACCGCCGTCTATCTCGGCCATAATCGTCAACTCCGGTAGGACCCGTTGATTCTTACATAGTCGGTAGATAGATCTGAGGTGACCACTGAGGCTTCCCCAGCTCCAAGCCCCAGTTCGAGCGTTACGGTGAAGGATCTTTTCTTCATCGCCATGGTTGCCTGCCTTTCTGCCTCTTTCCCACAACCGACCCCATTTTTCACGATCTGAACGTCATTCAGAAAAAGATCCATCTTGCCAGGGTCTAAGACGACACCAGAATACCCGGCAGCACAGAGAATCCTCCCCCAGTTGATGTCTTCGCCGAAGAAAGCCGTCTTGACCAAAGGAGAATGAGCGATGCTAAATGCCACCTGCAGGGCATCCCGCTCCGTCGGAGCCCTCCTAACCAAGATTTCTACACATTTGGTCCCTCCCTCCGCGTCCTCGATCAGTTTCTTCGAGAGCCTCTCCATCACAGCCCACAGTTTCTCCCGAAATAGAAGACCTGGGGGGGAGGAATTCTTGATCAAGCGATTCCCCCCTCTTCCATTCGCCAGAACCAGCAGGGTATCGTTTGTACTCGTATCACCATCGATGGTGACCCGGTTAAAAGTCCTGTCGGCCCCCTCCCGCGTCATCGCGTCGAGTGTCTCTGATTCTATTGAGACATCACTCACGACAAAGGCCAGCATTGTCGCCATTCTGGGATGTATCATTCCGGCTCCCTTGGCCACGCCACAGATGCGGACATCTTTACTGTCGATACTTACCGTTTCGGCCTCTATCTTCGGCCGGGTGTCGGTCGTCATGATGGCTTCGGCCAGACTGTTGATCCCATGAGGGGATAATTCCTGGACAGCCTTGGGTATTTTCTTGACAATTCGGTCCATGGGTAAGGGCTGACCAATCACGCCAGTTGAAGAAACCAGCACAAGGTCCCGATCGATTTCCAGTTCATCAGCCACGAGATCAGTCAGAAGACGGGCATTCTCGATCCCTTTCTTCCCGGTACATGCATTGGCATTTCCGCTATTAACCAGAATTGTCTGAGCCCTCCCCTCCCGAATTCGCTCCATGTCCAACAAGACGGGTGCAGCCTTCACTATGTTGGTGGTAAACACACCAGAGACGGCTGCGATGGTGTCGGAGTGAATGAGACCAAGGTCTCTTGCTCCATCCTTCTTGATCCCGCCAGAGATACCGCTAAACTGGAATCCGGGAATGAGATAGGAATTCTTCTTTTTTCCTGTCATGGACACTCACTCACCCACCGAGCCATCAGTACGATATGCCTGAGGACGCGAAATAAGAGTGCTAAGTGCGAAGCTAAAGGGCCAAAGGTGAAACAAGAGGGGCACCGGGAAAAAGTTAAGAGGCAAAGGGAAAAGCATCAGAGCTCCACGATAAGTGTGTTCCCATTGGCTTTTGTCCTTGGGCCTTGATCCTTTAACCTTAACGGATTATCGAAAGATGCCTTTCACGGATGAAGGGCGACCGTATGATCCGGCCGAATTGCTAACGATTACGCACCACAGCACTTCTTGTATTTCCTCCCGCTTCCGCAAGGACAGGGGTCATTTCTCCCTATCTTTCGTCCCTGCCGCCTTACCGTCTCAATCGGCCCACTTCCCCCGGCTTCAGCCGCCATGGCCATTTCCTGAGGTTTCAGATCGGGTATTTCCCCTCGGCTGAAGACCACTCGCTGTGGCTGAGCTCGCTTCTTCTCTTCCATCTCGTCGCGGACAAGGCTGAATCTGAAGAGATTCTTTACCGTGGTCCGTCTGATCTCCTCGAGGGTATCCAGGAACATTCCATACCCCTCTTTCTGATACTCGATCAAGGGATCCTTCTGGCCATATCCTCGAAGGCCAATCCCTTCTTTTACTTGATCGATGCCAAGGAGGTGTTCCTTCCAGAAATGATCGATGGTGTCCAGCATGATGACCTTTTCAACCCGCCTCATGAGGGGCGCACTCAAATCTGCTTCCTTCTCCTCATATCGATCAAACACAGCCTTGACCATGAGGTCTCTTAATCCCTCCTGAGTCATCTCTCCTGGATCCTGATGGTCATGACTTAAAAAGAACTGAAAATGGTCGTAGAATTCCTTCTTGAGACCCTCCATGTCCCATTCTTCTGGATAGGATTTTTCATCGGTATGGATTTCGACCAGATCGTCGACGACTTCCTCCATCATCTCCTTGGCTAGGTCTTTCAGATCGTCTTGCTTAAGGATCTGGCTTCGTCGTTCATAGATCACCTCTCTCTGTTTGTTCATTACATTGTCGTATTTAAGCAAATGCTCCCGGATATCGAAATTGTGTGCCTCCACTTTCTTCTGTGCGTTCTCGATAGCCCTTGTAATGAGCCTGTGCTCGATAGGTTGGTCTTCCTCAATGCCCAATCGGTCCATGACATTCGCAATCCGTTCCGATCCGAAGATACGCATCAAATTGTCTTCTAAAGACAAGTAGAATCTCGAGGATCCGGGATCTCCCTGACGGCCGGCCCTTCCCCTCAGCTGGTTGTCGATCCGGCGGCTCTCATGCCTCTCGGTGCCGATCACATGGAGGCCACCCATTGCCAAGACCTCTTCCTTTTCTTTTGTCGCGATCGCCACAGCCTTCTCGATAGCCTTCATTCTCTCGCCTTCTGTTGCCTCAGGGGAGAACGATCCGCCAGCAAGAAATTTTGGATTCCCGCCCAACAGAATGTCGGTCCCCCGTCCAGCCATGTTGGTTGAAATTGTGACACCCCCCAGTCTTCCCGCCTGGGCGATTATCTCCGCTTCTCGCTGATGCTGCTTTGCATTGAGGACGTGGTGTCGGATTCCCCTTCTCTTGAGAACATTGCTCAGTCGTTCCGACATCTCAATGCTGACCGTACCCACAAGAACAGGATGCCCCTGCCGGTGAAGCTCCTCGATTTCGTCGGCCACGGCCTTGAATTTTTCCCTCTCCGTCTTGTAGATTACGTCGGAATAGGATTTCCGTATCAGGGGCATGTTTGTGGGGATTACCAGGACATCGAGATTATAGATTTTATGGAACTCGGCTGCCTCGGTATCTGCTGTCCCCGTCATTCCTGCCAACTTCTCATACATTCGAAAATAATTCTGAATTGTGATCGTCGCAAGGGTCTGATTCTCTCGCTCGATAGAGACACCTTCCTTTGCCTCGATCGCCTGGTGAAGGCCGTCGCTGTAACGACGACCCGGTAGCAGCCTACCGGTGAATTCATCCACGATGATCACCTGTCCATCGCTGACGACATATTCCACGTCTCTCTCGAAAAGGCTGTAGGCCTTCAGCAGTTGCGTAATGTTATGGATCTTCTCCGCTTTTTCCGAATACTCCCTCTCCATCCTGTGCCGCTTCTTGATTCTCTCTTCTTCGTTTTCTTCCCCCACATCAATCTGGCTCAAATCTGGGAGGACAAAGAAATCTGGATCTCCCGGAGATAAAGCTCGCCGGCCTTTTTCAGTCAAATCGCATATGTTGGACTTCTCATCGATAGCGTAGAACAAGTCACTATCCAATTCGTCCATCCGCTTGTCCCGGATAAAATCCAACTCAACCCGATCGATCAGTTTCTTGTACTTTGGCTCCTCCATCATATTCAGAAAACGCCTGTTTTTCGGAGCTCCTCTCTTGACCTGAAGAAGGCGTATCCCGCCTTCATATGTCTCGTCATTCCTAAGCATTTTTTCAGCTTCTGAGAGTAATCGATTGACTAACCCATTCTGGCCCTGAACCAGCCGTTCCACCGGTCCTTTCACTTCTTTGAAATGGTGCGTGGAGCGTTCCACTGGCCCTGAAATAATGAGGGGTGTTCTCGCTTCATCAACTAAGATACTATCCACCTCGTCGACAATCGCGTAGTGATGCTCTCTCTGAACTATCCCCTCCACATCGATGGCCATATTGTCCCTGAGGTAGTCGAATCCAAATTCTGTATTTGTTCCATAGGTAATGTCGGCCCCGTAAGCCTCTTTTCTCATATCATGATCCATGTCGTGATAAATCACACCGACGCTCAGCCCAAGAAAATTGTATATCGCCCCCATCCACTCGCTGTCTCGTTTTGCCAAATAGTCGTTGACCGTGACAATATGTACGCCCCTTCCGCTCAAGGCGTTAAGATAAGCTGGAAGGGTGGCCACCAGGGTTTTGCCTTCGCCCGTTGCCATTTCAGCGATCTTGCCTTCGTGTAGAGCGATGCCACCTATGAGCTGAACGTCGAAATGACGTTCACCAAGTGTTCTCTTGCTCGCCTCCCTGACTACAGCAAACGCCTCAAAAAGAATGGTTTCGACGGACTCTCCCCGATCCGTCCTTTCCCGAAACTCGGTTGTTTTTGCACGAAGCTCGGCATCAGACAGTCTCTCTACCGAAACCTCCAAGCCATTTATACGCTCCACCATAGGCTGAATACGCCGAAGTTCCCGATCGTTCTTCGTTCCGACAACTCTTCTCAATATCGAAGGCATAGCCCTCACTCCCTTTTCAGAGAATCCACACCATTATACTGCCTTGGTCATGGTCATTCAACCACATCGGGTCCCTGACCGAGTGCCCATTAAAATGATACTATGACCTGAATAGCCAATTTTAGGGAATTCGTTGACGTTTCGAAAGAACGTACGACCATCGTCTCGAGGAGGCTCTCCCTTTACCTCGACACCGGCCTGACAATGGAAATCGAAACGGAGCCCTAAGCATTTGCCTAGGAATGAGGTACCGCGGGCGGGGCGTCAGGAAGGAGTAGATGAGCTAGGACAGGTCCTCAATTGTAGAGGTATTTACGGGGATTGATCGGAATGCCGCTAACCCTCACCTCGTAATAAAGATGAGGTCCCATAGAGTGGCCTGCGTTTCCGATTCTTCCAATTATTTCGCCTCTTCGAACCTTCTGGCCAATCTTCACATCCATCTGAGCCAGATTACCGTATCTTGTCACGATTTCATGACCATGGCTCAAAACGACCATCTTCCCGTGCCTGGGATCGGTTCCTAATGTTGTTACGAGGCCATCTGCGGGCGCTATGATAGGCGCACCAACTGAATTGGAAATCTCGATCCCTTCATACATCTCAGGCCGTCCCGTCAGAGGGGAGACACGATACCCGAAGTCCCCGATGATCCACCCACGGCTTGGCCAGACCATAGGAACATGCGGCAATTGACCATCCCTTTTGTGGACGAGATCTCCCAGTTCCCGAACCTCCTTCTCTGGGTGGGAGTTCTCTGCGTCTGAAGAAATCGAATCCGGTTGTCCTTGCCCGGCAATTTTATCCAAAGCATTCTGGCCCCAGATTCTCTCTCGAACATCCTCAGGGAAAGGTCCGCCAACGCCGAAAAGGGAATTCGGTCGATTTTCGAGGTTGGCGATAACTCGGAGCTTTGAATCGAATTCCTTCATTTCAGCGATTCGATTCTGCAGCCCCGCAATTCTCTCAGAGAAGAAGCGTATCTCTTTCTGCTGAATCGTATTTTCTCGCTCTAGGCGGGTAATCTCCATAGCGGGATTCTCTTGCTTGACGAATTCAAGGCCTAGGTAGACGGTCCAAAATGCCAAGAGAGGAATGACAAGAAGGGTCAAGGCGAGGACAAATCTTGGTATCTTGTATCGCTTTACGTTGGAGGAAATTCTCGAAAAAATGAGAATGGTGAGATGATCACCCGCCAAAACGGCCCCCCTTTTTGAGCTCAAGTATGACTTAAGCGCTTCAGCCTAGATATCAAAAGTGGTTTGCCGTGTCAAGCTTTTTTTGAATCTCGCCGCTCTCGGGGTCAAGGTCAATTTCAGCCCAAGAGTCCGGGGAATTGTTATGCAATTACGATACCAACCTTTTTCACTCAACTTGCTGATGTTAGGTGAAGAATAAGCTATTGAAATAAAAAATGATTTTTACTCTTCCAGGAAAACTCCCAGAACATCATGGAATGATTTGTTTTCAACCACACGGTCAAAAATTGTCTCTTCTAAATAAAAGTCCGTAGGGGCCCATTCCTGGTCACCACCGAATCAGGGAGCTCCCCCACGTTAACCCTCCTCCGAAAGCCGTTAAAACGACTAGATCACCTTTCTCGATAGTTCCATCCCTGACAGCTTCATCCAAAGCAATCGGAACCGTGGATGAGGAAATATTTCCATACTTCTCAACCGTGAGGTAAACCTTTTCCATGGGCACCTTTAGCCTTTTGGCCATCTGTTGGAGAATCCGGAGATTTGCTTGATGGGGGATGAGCACCTTCACGTCGTCGAAGGTGTACCCATTGTGAAAAACGGCTTGCTCCGCCGCCTCAGCAAAGCATTTGACGGCAACCCTTACCGAATCGCTTGCCCGGATCATGCGCAGATAGTGAAGCTTCTGATCCACGCTAGAATGGGAAATGGGCGTCGTCTTTGAACCACCGCCCGGAAGGAGAAGATTTTGGCCGTTTTTTCCATCCGTTTGGATATGGGTCGATATGATTTCGCTACATTCCTCGCCATCTTCAACGGGCTTCAGGACCACAGCCCCAGCCCCATCCCCCCAGAGAATGCAGCTCTCTCGATCGGTCCAATCTAGGGTACGGCTCATCACCTCTGATGCCACAACGAGTGCGTTCTTGAAGGTACGGGTCTTCAAGTACTGTTCTGCCACAGAGAGTCCAAAAATAAAACCGCTACACGCGGCAACGACATCAAATGAAACCGCATTGTCTGCTCCAAGAGCTGCTTCAAGCCAATTGGCCCCGGATGGACACGCTGTGTCAGGGGTCATGGTGCACAGAATGATAAGCTCAATATCCAATGGGGAAATTCCAGCCATTTCAGCAGCTCTCAAAGAGGCTTCCTTGCCGAGATCAGACGCATACTCATTGGGAGCCGCAATTCTTCGCTCCCTCACCCCCGTTCGTTTGTTTATCCATTCATCAGAAGTATCCAGAATCTTTTCCAGATCGAAATTGCTGAGAACCCTCTGGGGCACATAAGAGCCCGTTCCCATAATCGCAATTCGTGTCATTTTGCCCTTTCCTCACCAACATGGTGCGTGATTTCTCGTTTGAATTCAGGGACCTTCCGGTGATAGCTAAAATCAGGTTCCTTTAATAACACTATGAAAAGGCAAAGTCAATCATCGTTCGGTCTGATTCAACCTTGGCCTCTCTGATCTGACCTTTCACCTCAATTGGCCCCCCTGGGCATTCGCAAAGCGAACCACACAAATGGATCCCTGTTTCCGTACGAAATCAATTCCAGGGGACGTCGGTAACCGGACTCGGTCGCTACCAAACCTGAGAGAAGAGACCCTTACGATTTCTCATTCTGAAGGACAGGTGTTTCGCCCTGTGCTCTGGTATCAGTCGATTAAATAGATACACCAGATGCGAACTTTGACATTCGAGTTTCTCTCGCTGGCCCTTTCGCGTCAAGGCGACTCAGCCTTACCGATTCTCTCCACAAACCAGTGTGGAGCGAGGAGATATGGGATGGTGGCCTCGGTTTTGCTGAACATGCGGACAGCAACATCATTGATACAATGCTCTTTTGCTCGAGAATCTTTGGTGTGGAGTACGGGAAAGGGGAAACTCCGCCACGCAGGGGCCCTGCGGCGCAACGAATTGGCATCGCCGCCGACCTTCAGGCCAATCTCTTTTTGCAGACACTTCTGGGAGAAATAGCTTAGACAGCGTTATCTCGATATCTAACGCTAGATCCTAAGGTGCCCATCGCCATCAACGCAAGACCAACAACACGGCATCCTCATCGCAGTCTGGGAATTTTGCACACCTCAGACAGTCGGCCCAGATTTTATGGGGTAGGGTCGATTTATCTACGTTTTCGAACCCGAGTTTTTTGAAGAATTCGCTACGGTACGTAAGAGCGAAAACTCGTTGGACACCCAGTTCCCTGGATTCCTTAAGGCACGCTCTCACCAGGGATTCACCTACCCCTTTTCCCCAGTAATGCTCATGCACCGCTAGAGAGCGAATCTCAGCCAAATCATCCCATGAGACATGAAGGGCACAGGCCCCGAGTAAAGTCTGATTCTCTTCGTAAACGAAAAAATCTCGAATCTGATCATATAACTCGCTCAGCGATTTTGGGAGCATCTCGCCTTGTGAGGCAAAATGACCGATCAAATCCTGCATCGCTTTGACGTCTTTGACTCTCGCCTTTCTTATCATCGGAAATCACGACTTTGCGTATCAGCCAACAATCGATGTCTGATCCCTGTTAACCGACCTCTGGCCGCTGGACCGTTTTCTTTGCGTTTTCAATCATCTCAACCGCATGGGCCCGAGTTTTTTCAGTAATCTTGACACCCCCAAGCATCCGAGCAACTTCATCGATCCTTTCAGTTGGATTCAAAGCCCTCACCTGTGTCATTGTCCTATTTTTCCGCGCTGCTTTTGTCACGCTGTGATGAACATCCGCAAAACAGGCGATCTGAGGCAGATGAGTCACGCACAGAATCTGATGGTAGAGTGATAGGTTTTTCAAACTCTTTCCCACCACCTCGGCTACCGCACCTCCAATGCCAGCATCGACCTCGTCGAAAATCAATGTCTGCCCCGGTTCGGCAGAGGCGATGATTCGCTTTATGGCGAGCATGATGCGCGACAGTTCCCCACCTGAAGCGATTTGACTCAAAAGTCTCGGCTCCTCGCCTACATTAGGAGAAATATAGAACTCTAATGAATCCATTCCCTTCGGGCCGAGGTAGGTCCCATCGACAGTGACCCATCTTTCCTTTGAGCCCACTTTGTTGGCCCCAAAACGGATTTCAAAAACCGTATTTCCCATACCCAACAGAGAGAGCTCTTTTTCTGTGGCTTTCCGAAATTCGCCGGCAACCTTTTTCCGCTCTTTTGATAAGGTGCTGGCCAATTCGATCGATTTCTGCTCTGCCTCGGCCAGTTTTTTCTCTAATTGTTCAATGCGTTCTCTATTTGAATTCAATGACGCCAGCTGGCGGTCAATACGCTCCTTGAATTGAAAGATCTCTTGGATTGTCGGCCCATATTTCTGCTTGAGCTGGCGAATCTCATCAAGCCGACGTTCTGCAGATTCCAAGCTCTCGGGGTCGCAATCTACTTTTCCCCGATAGTCCCTGAGCGAATAGGCAACCTCCTCCAGTTGATAAACTGAGGTCTCTATGATCTTGGCAAGATGCTCAACAGAGGGATCAATCTTCATGATTTCAGCAATTCTCTGGAGGGTTGCGTTGAGCTTCTCACAGATCGACGAATCACCCGAATAAAGGAGATTTTCCGCCATATCCGTCCATTCAAACAACTTCTCCGCATTTGCGAGAATCCTTTTTTGCTCTCTAAGCTCCTCTTCTTCACCATCTCGGAGGTGAGCAGAGGCAATCTCCTGAGACTGGAATTTCATCAATTCGAGATCTTTTTTGTACTGCTCGTCTGCTTGCTTAAGCGCCACGAGTTCCCTTCTCATTCCCTCCATCTCTCGGAAAACACCCTCATAACGACTCCTCGCCACTTTCAGCCCGCCGAACTCGTCTAGAATGTCGATGTGCTTCTCAGCCTTCTGAAGGCTTTGGTGCTCGTGCTGACCGTAAACGGAAAAGAGTGTTTCACCGATTCGGCTTATCGCGCTGAGGGTAGACAGATCTCCATTTACAAAAATCCTGCTTCGACCAGAACGTGATACGGTTCGTTTGATCAATATCTCTTTTGTATCTGTGATTCCCATCGATCTCAGCTTCTCCTCAACCTGAGGTTGTTCTGAGGTGTCAAAGATGGCCTCGACCGTGCCTTCTTCCGATCCGGTCCGGAGCAGGCCGTCAGAGGAACGGTCGCCGAGTAGCATGTTTACGGCGTTGATAATGATCGATTTCCCGGCCCCCGTTTCACCGGTGAGAACGTTCAAACCCCTGGAAAACGGGATGTCGACCTCGTCAATGATGGCAAGGTCCTTAATTCTCAACTCAAGTAGCATGGCTAATTTCTCACACCTACCGCTCGCCCCACCCAAGTTTCGTCCTCAGAACCTCGAAGTACCCCTTGTTGGGAGATTCGATTAGCAAAACCTTCCCGGACGCCTTTTTTACCTCCACAGTATCACCTCGCGCCAAGGGAAAACCCACCTGGCCATCGAGGGTTAGGAAAACCTCCTCACTTTCCGATTTTAGGGTGGTTCTGACGACAACGTTGTCAGGAATGATGATCGGGCGATTGGTCAGGGTGTGCGGACAGATCGGTGTAATGATAATGGTTTTCAACGAGGGATATACGATCGGACCACCGGCTGACAGTGAGTATGCTGTCGAACCCGTAGGCGTTGACAGTATGAGGCCGTCTGCTCTAAATGTGGTGACGTATTCTCCATTGATAGTCGTCTCAAGATAAACGATCCGGGCCAGGGCCCCCTTGTTGATGACCGCATCATTGAGAACCCGAAACGTTGAGACCTGGTTCCCTTGCCGTATGACGCTGGCACTCAGAGCGACCCTATCGTGGGTTCGGAAATCCCCATTGAGAACATTCTCTAGAACTGGAAGAAGTTCATCCCGAGTTATCTCAGTCAAAAAACCCAGTCCCCCCAGATTGACGCCGAGGATTGGGATTTCCTTATCACCAACCTGCCGGATTACACTGAGAAGCGTTCCGTCTCCCCCGAGCACCACAATCAGGTCGAGGGAGCTTGAAATCTGCCCCTGTGGCCATGACGAGACACCACCAATAGTGCCAGCCATCTCCCTTTCGACCAAGACACTCACTTTTTGGTCCTTAAGCCAGCGAGTCAGATCCATTGCCACCGCAACGGCCTCCTTGTTGTTTCGCTTCCCAATGATTCCCACTTTGTGAACAGAACGTGACACTACGTGTCTCTCCCGCGACGCTTTAAGGCTGTTTTCTCAGGGGGAAGAAGCCTTTAGTGGATCCGCTCAAAAGGCCTCTAGACAGTGTAATCCTTAACATGCACCCGATCCAAAGTCAATATAACCCCGGAGGGGAGTTTCCTCACTTTTGTGGACGTTCATATCCCCGAGGGACGTTTGCGGAGACAGGGGGTTGGACCTGCCCGGGGCGTTTGGAAATCACCTTTCTCGGCTCCTGTCTGATGAAAACTGGCCTCCATAAAAGCACCAGCTTCCCTCGCCCGCTCTCCTCCACAGAAATCTGCGAGGGATCGCTTGAGCTCTCAGAGTTCACAGAGTTAGAAAACTGATGGATCAGGCTTCTGGCCTAATTTCTTTAGGGTAAAAATTAGGCCAGGTAATCTCCTCTGGATTGGCGTCTCGCCAATCCAGAGGACGTTACCTCTGAGGCTCCGTGCGCTCTGTGAGAAATTGTGGAGACGTCCAAGTGCGAAGGAAGATTTATGATTAAAATCTATTAGAGTGGCGGGGAAAATTTCTCGCGGCAGGGCAATCTGGAATTCTTTACGACCCTGTTACCAATCCTTCACGAGCTTCTCTGAATTCGGTTACTAGACTTCTTTCTCTCGACTGCAATGAGGGCGGCTCCCAGGGCACCGACGATCTGTGGCTCGGAATGGACATTCAGAGAAAGGCCCATTTTTTCTTCCAATGCTTTCACCACTCCCATATTCTTAGCCACCCCCCCAGTCATCGCGACCTGACCGTTAACGCCAACCCGTTCCAGGAGGCTGAGGGTTCTGTCAGCCACTGCATTATGAAGGGCGTGAAGGATATCATTAACACCTTTGCCTTCTGACACCAGAGAGATTACCTCAGATTCGGCGAAGACCGTACACACACTGCTAATCTCAATAAGATTCTGATACTTCAGTGAACGCTCACCCATCTGCCCGAGGTCTACATTTAAGGCATTAGCCATCACCTCTAGGAACCGGCCCGTCCCCGCTGCACACTTATCGTTCATGTCGAAAGACACGACATGCCCCTTTTCATCGACACGAATGACTTTCGTATCCTGACCGCCAATATCGATGATGGTCTGGCAGTCTGGAAAAAGGAAGTGAACCCCCCTCGCAATGCACGTGATCTCTGTGACATTGTCATCAGCAAAATCGAGGATCTCTCGACCAGACCCGGTCGAGATAACATGAGAGACGTCTGCTTGGCCAACACCCCCGAGGGTGAGCGCCTTCTTGTAGGAACGACGGGAAGCATTGCGACTATTTCCTCCGACTAACCCGATAGAATAGCCTATGATCCCTTTGCCCTCGTTGTAGATCACGGTCTCCACAGAAAGAGAGCCAACATCCACGCCAGCAGTGATCATGATCTTCAATCCTTTCCCAACAGCTCGAATACGGAAAATCGCGTATCCCTCGAGGGAAGGGCACTCTCACCCGCTCCTGTTGGTCGCTCGAGATAAAGATCGCAGGAAAAGTCTTCTTCGCCTGCTTTTTTGAGGTGAACAATCAGGCCGGACGATCAACTCCTCCGGGAACATTGATGATCCAGAAGATTCCGGCCGTACCCATAAAATCTGGGTTTGGCCCGTATCGGGGATCCAGGTCAAAGGCTTTGCCCCTTGTCAGCTCTGTGAGCCCTATTTTTCTTTCCAAAGGGGCTTTCGTTTTTCAAGAAAGGCAAGAAGCCCCTCATTGGCATCTTCGGTTCTCATGAGGCCATTTTTGTAGATGATCTCCGAGTTCTGAAGTCCTCTCTCGAAGTCTACATCTAGACCATGTCTGATGGCCGTTTTGGCCCATTTGAGGACAGCTGAGCTTTTTTCTCTCAATCGATGGAGAAACGTTTCAACCGCATTATCCAGTTCCCCATCAGAAACAACTTGATTGATAAGGCCTATTCTTTCAGCCTCCGCCGCGCTGATCGCATCTCCTGTAAGCAGCAATTCGTAGGCCTTCTTCGCCCCGATAACTCGATGCAGCCACGCAACAGCCATGGAGGGATAAACACCCACCTTCACTTCAGGTTGGCCAAACGTGGCCTTTTCAGAAGCGATCGCCATGTCGCAGAAAGCCACCAACTCGCACCCACCACCCAAAGCCATTGCTCTTACCGCAGCGACCGTGGGGACGTCAAGCGTGGAGAGCAACCGGAAGATCCTGTGAAATACATCAATCATTTCGTCCATTTTTTCGGGTGTGTGGTCCCGAACATCCACCCCTGAAGAGAAGGCCTTATCCCCAACCGCAGCAAACATGAGGGCCTTCAGTCCACGCTCTGCCCTCGCCTTTTCGATTGCCTCATTGATCTCCTTCATGGTCTGGATGTCCAGCACATTGAACGGAGGTCGATTGATAGTGGCCGTGGCAACCGAATCCTTGACCTCAAACAGAATTCTTTGAAAGGCCATCGAATATCCTCCTCTCTATGACTCATTCTCATGGTTTCCCAATTTCTTCTCTCATCGATCAAGGCCCTCAGAGGGCTCCCTGAAGCTATCCTTGGGACCACAACGATAGGCCACCCGTGCCGCCGCAAAGCTCATCTTCATTATTTTGATAAAGCCAGCCTTTTGTCAAGCATGTCATCCAAGGAGTTTTCTCAGGTGGGTGGATGCTCATATCCCTCACAGACATCTGCGGAGAAAGGGGGTTGGACCTGCCCGGGCCATTCGCAAATCCCTTTTCTCGACTTTTGTCAGGTGAAAGCGGGCTTTCACAAAAGCATCGGTTTCTCTCGCCCACTCTCCCCCAAGAGAATCTGCGGGGTATCGCTCGAGCTCTCAGAGTCCGCAGAGTGATAAAACTGATGGACCAGCTTTTTGGCCTAGTTTTTTGAGGGGAAAAATTAGGCCAAGTGATTTCCTCTGGATTGGCCTCTCACTAATCCAGAGGAAGTNNAATCCAGAGGAAGTTCCCTCTGAGGCTCCGGGTGCTCTGTGAGAGATTGCGGAGACGTCCCCTGTGCTAGGATATTTTCGGCGAAAAAATCTTGATTCGCCCTCAGAGCTTCCCTTTCCACTTTCTGGTGAAATGCTCTTATAAGAACTTGATCGGAAGTTTCTATAGAAATTGGGCAACAGCTTGTCCTCATCCGTCCGACTAGGGGTGCTGGGAGGGTCAACGGGAGAACAGGGAGCGAAGGGATATGAGGGGGGGGCCACCGAATTCAAAATTCTGTTGAAACATGAGAGGTTTAGAAGTTTCCATTTTTGAAATCTCAGAGAACTCCTCTGCCATTGACAAGAAATCGCTCTGTCGCTCCACATTACCGGGAGACAGGCCACGCACCAGGTCTTTTGCCTTGACATCCCGGGCGATTTTATACTAACTTGAGACATGTGAAAAAATGGTCAAAGCTGGACGGCCTCGCTGGCTGGGGATCTCCGGGAGAAGCGCGGAATCTCCTTGCTTTCTAAGTTTCGGCCGGACAGAGTCGCGGGAATTCCAATGGATCAGCGTTAGACCCGACGTGACCGTAGGCGTTCCGGGAGAAGCCTAAAGATAGAACAGTTTCCACAGCAACAGCCCATGCGATAGGGAGGATTCCCAGGCATATGAAGATCAAAAAAATCGGTGTGCTCGGTGTGGGCACGATGGGCCGTGGTATTGCCCAGGTCGCGGCCCAGGCAGGTTTTGACGTTGTCATGCGTGATATCGAGGAGCGGTTTGTACAGAGCGGGCTCGATGCAATTGACCGCTTCCTCATCCGCAGTGTTGAAAAGCAAAAGATATCAAAAGATGAGAAGAAATCGATCCTGGATCGAATCAAAGGAACGGTGTCAATGGAAGAGATCGGGACGGTGGATTTTGTGATTGAGGCCGTTCTTGAAGACCTGGAGCTTAAGAAAAGGGTCTTTGAAGAACTCGATCGTCTCTGTCGACCCGAGATTATCCTCACCTCCAACACATCATCCATGTCAATCACCGAAATAGCCTCTGCCACCAGCCGTCAAGAACGTGTGGCAGGCATGCACTTCTTCAACCCAGCCCCCTTGATGCGGCTTGTCGAAGTGATCCGGGGATTTCAGACTAGCGATGAAACCATTGAGACCGTCACCCAGCTGACCAAGAATATGGGGAAAGACCCGGTCGAAGTGAGAAAGGACAGCCCCGGGTTCATTGTCAATCGGGTCCTGATGCCCCATCTGATCGAGGCCATCAAGCTTGTGGAGGAAGGGGTAGCCTCGATAGAGGACGTCGATAAGGCGGTAAAATTGGGGCTTAACTATCCAATGGGCCCATTCGAGCTGATGGACTTGACGGGTATCGACATTGTCCATGATGTAACCCAATACTTTTTCAAGGAATTGAACAAGGAAAACAAGTGGGGAGCCCCACAATTATTAAAGTCTATGATTCGAGCCAACCGTTTTGGCCGAAAGGCCAAGGCGGGATGGTATGAGTATGAATAAACAATGAATAAACAGTTTTGTCCGCTTTTGTCTCTCACAGAGCACATCGTAGCTCACATAAGTTATGCGACACGGGTCGCCTTTGGCGACACACGGTTTTCACGGAACGGGAGTAAAGTATTAGCAACTGGAATACAGGCACCTGCATTCCAGTTGCGCTCTCTCCTCCGCCTCTGGCGGGAAAATAGCGCGTAGGACCACCGGGCACCTCCATACCATGCGTTTGACGACCACAAGGATTCCACTGAGAATTCCTATCCCCACACCACGGGTGGGGGGAGTGTTGGGAAAATCAAGGCGGTTTGATTTTCCCGAGAAAAGAATCCGCGCAATCTGTGAAATCCGTGTCAAAAAAACCTCAGAGGTGGGCTCGATCCAAGGAGTAAGCGACAGAACACAGCTTGAATCTCTCAACTACCCGGATAGCTCCGCTTGGATCATCAGCGTAGCTGGGAATTGCAGATAAACGGAACCACACAGAATAGAAGGAGGTCAGCAGAATGTATTCCAAGGCATTCATTCCTTACGAAGGCTACTACAGCTCCCCTTTTGCCCGTTGGCAGGGCAGTCTTCAGAATGAAAACTCAATAGAGCTTGGCGCGGCGACAGCCAAGAGGTGGCTGGCCGAAAAGGGATTCAATCCCAAAATGTTCGAGTATCTCTTTCTCGGGAAAACGATCGGCCAGCTCCATTCGTTCTATGCCGCCCCGTGGGCGGCGGCCTTGGTCGGCGCCACTGAGATTCCCGGTTGCCACATCTCCCAGGCATGTTCAACCTCCACCACGTGCATCAATGAGGCGGCCCTGGGCGTCGAAACGGGCCTTTACTCAACTGTTTTTGCCCTCATGACGGATCGAACCTCTAACGGCCCACATACCATCTGGCCAAACCCCGTTGGGCCAGGTGCCCAGGTGATTTCTGAGGATTGGGTGATGGACAATTTCGATTGTGACCCCTGGGGAGGGGTTCGGATGGTTCAGACTGCCGAGAATGTTGTTAAGAGAGTCGGCGGTATTACCCGGGAAGATTGCGATGAGGTGGCTCTGAGGCGATACGAACAGTATGTGAGTAGCCTCGCGGACGACCGCCAGTTTCAGAAACGATATATGTTCCCGGCAGAGTATAAGAAGAGTAAAAAGGAGACAGGCCTCCTCCAGGAAGACGAAGGCGTAACCCCCTCCACCAAGGAGGGACTGGCAAGGCTCAAGCCTCTCACCCCGGAAGGGGTGCATACTTTTGGTGCCCAGACACATCCAGCTGATGGCAACTGCGCCGTCATCGTCACGACCAGGGAAAAGGCCCGCGAGCTCAGCACCGACCCCAGAGTCGAGGTCCAGGTTGTCTCCTACGGTTTTGGCCGTGCCCCAAAGGCTCATATGGCCATGGCTGTGGTGCCCGCGGCGCGCATGGCCTTGGAAAATGCCGGAATCGATATTCGAGATATTAAGGCCATCAAGACCCACAATCCATTTGCCGCCAACGACATCTATATGGCAAAGGAACTGGAGATCGACGTCATGGGGTTCAACAACTACGGCAGCCCGATTGTTTTTGGGCATCCCCAGGGACCGACCGCCGGTCGCTGTATTATGGAACTGATCGAGGAGGTGGTCATCCTTGGTGGCGGCTATGGCCTTTTCACGGGGTGCGCCGCTGGAGACACTGGAGCAGCCCTGGTGGTGAAGGTATCTTGTTGATAGGACGAGCATTCAGCCGTCAGCGATCAGCTTTCAGCACACCATTTTTGGACATTGAAGGCTTTTCAACAATCCCTCTTGTCGTTGCTATTTCAGAGTTTGAAGCCCCTATTGACAGCCCTCTCATTTTGCAGTATCAGAAGATATCCTTACTGAATGCCGACCGCTGATGGCTCATTCGCCGTCTGCATAATATCATTTGAGTGCGTTATGGTTAGAATCCTCCCTAGGACACTCTTCAGTCTTATGCTCATCCAATGGATCGTTTCGCTGACCATGGGAATATCAGCCCACGGCCAGGAATCGTTCAGAGTAGCAATCTTTCCCTTTCAATTTCATGCCAAGGAGAACCTCGATTACCTCCAAGACGCCATCTTCGTCACCATTTCAAGTCGACTCATGGAGGATGGTGATATTGAAATCCTTGATAGAGAGGCCTTGAGGAATGCCCTGCCGAGCCCAGAGACGAATCAGATAACCGAGCAGTTGGCCCTGAGCATTGCCAAAGACCTCGATGCGGACTATGCGGTTGTCGGGACCCTGACCAAGGTGGGAGAGTTTGTCAATGTTGACGCGAGATTGGTTGGCATCGAAACATCTGGTCCGCCCCTAAGGGCTGCCTCCCAGTACCGGGGCTTGGAGGCTGCTATGGAGGGGCTTGCAGAATTTGCCAACAGAACCCGGAGACGGATCGCACTGGCTTCCGCAGCGCCGCAGGAAAAGGGGGAAACTCAGGCCAAATCGACAATCTCATCTCTTTACGAAAAAGTACTGGACGGAGTTCGTGGAGAGAAACCTCCCCCTCCTCAGCCCCAACGCGGCCTCGAGACCTTTCAGACAATGTCAACCTTTCTCAGAGGAGTCGATGTGGGGGACGTGGACGGAGACAATGTGAATGAAATCGTCCTTATGGATAAGCGGAACCTGTGGATTTACAAGGTGACCGGCGGACGTTTACGTCTGTACAGGAAGATTGAAGGACATAGAAGCGACGATTTTCTGACGCTGGACGTGGCCGACCTGAACCGAAATGGTTTTTCTGAGATCATCGTGAGCAACATGAGGACGGGGATATTGCGTTCATTTATCCTCGAATTTGAGAAGAAGAGGATTAAGAAGATCACCGACCGCCAGAAATGGTTTTTCCGGGTCATCGGAAATTCCGCAACAGGCCAGACCCTTGTCGGCCAAAAGATGGCTGTCAATCAACGTCCGATCGGCAAGATTCACGGCTTTTCGTGGAGAGGTAAGACCTTCCATCCAAGCAAAAAGACTCTCACGAAAAAAGAGATTCCCGTATTTAGCTTCAACTTCGGTGATCTCGAGGGACGGGGAGAGCAGAGCGTCATCTACGTGGACTATCACGATCATTTACGGGTATTGACTCAAGAAGGGGCCTACCGGTGGGAGAGCCCGGATAGTTACGGTGGAACAGATATCTTCTATTCCGTCGGCTCACAAGGTTCGAATGTTGCAGAAAACCGGGTGTTTATACCGCCACGGTTGCTCGTGGCGGATATGGACGGCGACGGGATTTCCGAGGTCATCGTGAGCCGAAACACCTTCAAGCTAAACATGGTGGAGAAGCTGAGGATTTACGACAGGGCACGGATCGTCAATCTCACCTGGCAGGGCATGGGGTTCTTCGAAAGCTGGGAGACCCCAGAAATCGCTGGATACATTTCAGACTATCAACTCAAGGACATCGACAACGACGGAAAGGACGAGATTGTCATCACCGCCGTCTCAAAAGGGGTCCTCAGAAGTGGTGCATCGAGTTCCCTTCTCGTCTATGAACTCTTTTGAATGAGAAGATCAGGGAGATATGTTTCTTACGCCTATTCACTTAGCTCCTAATTGAGCGGGGGGTGTTTTCGAGCAGAGAGGGGTTTCAATCTTGTCATCTACCACAGAGACGCAGAGGACGCTGAGAAGACCTTCCTTTTCTATGCCGGAGGATACCGGCATTGAAAAGATCGAACTCCCTTCGAAGACGACAAATGGGGGTGGCGTTCTGGCCTGCTCTTGTTGCATTCTGGACATGATATTGCCCCGAAGGGGCTGAGGGCTTTTGTTTGTCGCTATCTCCTGACAAACAAAAGAGTCTCTTCTCTGCGGTGAACCTGAGATCTTTGCAATGGCTCTCAGGTTGCCTGTTAGGAATAAAGGGAAAGAGAATTTTTTTTCCATTTTAGTGATTTTTTACTTGACAAGGACGATTTCTGGGTGTTATAGGTCATAAAACCATTCTCCCGTGCCTTTTCTCAGCGATTTCCGCTGCTTCTTCGCGCTGGCATGGAAGCCAGCAGAAATCGCATGTCAAAGCTCAGAGTAGAAAGGAGGTGAAATGGGGGTTAGGCCCTTGTGGCCTTAGGTCTTTTGGGCAGATGCCCATGAAAGGAAACAAAATCAGACCATACATTTTAGGAGGTAAATGATGAAAAAGATACTTGTGATGGCTGCTGCAGCTTTGTTTGTTTTCGGCATGAGCACGCCGAGCTGGGCAGTCGCCGATTTTGCCATCGGTGCGAGCGTCCGAATCGATGCCGGCTGGCAGTTAACGGACCTTGGCGACCAAAACGAACCTGGAGGGGAAGACTCCCAGACCCAGTTCTTCCTCCAGCGTCCCGGCAACAGCCGGATCAACTTTAAGGCCACCGTGGGCGATGTGACGGGGTTTGTGGAGTTTTCGGACACGCCGACTCTCCGTCATGCCTATGCCTCGTGGGATATGGGCGGCGGGTCGAGCATGCTCTTTGGCCAAACCTGGTCGATCATGGCCTTTGGGTTTACCGACCAGAGGTTGAATGGTGACCTGGCCAACATCGGCTTTGGAACCCTCTACTTCGGCCGGAACCCCCAGATCCGCTACACCTATGCGGGCGAGGCCTTCACCGTGGAAGTGGCCATCGAAGACAACGACAAAAGCACAGCTCTCGGCCCAGCTGGGTCAGCCGCTTACCTTGCCGAGGATTTCCTCCCCATGTTCATAGCAAACGTGACCTTTAAGCCTCTCGAGATGCTGACTCTCACGCCGAGCGCATTCTACCAGTCGTTTGACCTGACAGGTATCGCTCCAGGCACGAGTGATGTCGATATCGATTCCTTCGGCTTTGCTCTTGACGGAAGGGTCGACTTCGAGATGTTCAGAATCTCCTTCGAGGGTTGGATCGGTGAGAACCTCGGCGTCGCAGCATCATCGTTTGACATCCGTCCAGCTGGTGCAACGGTGGGGGCCGGTGTTCCCGTTCCTGACGCTGCGGCTACGGATGTTGAAGACGTGTCGAGCTGGGGCGGCTTTGTGCAGCTCACCTTCCGGTTTGAGCCGGCAATCCTCAATATCGGTGGTGGCTTCCAGAGCTCCGACGTAGAGAGTAGCCCAGGTGCCAGTTTTGAGGACGAGATTGAAACAGCCTCGTACTTTATCAACGTCCTCTACAACCTGACCGACAATTTCTACGTCCAGCCTGAAATCTCCTACTTCGATTATGGTGACGACGCGACTCGGGGTGCCTTCGGTCCGGCTGGCACGAACGACCTTGGAGATGACATCTTCCTGGGTGTCCACTTTCAGGCCGATTTCTAAACCGCAAGACAGAACGCGGATAAGATGTTGATCTTAAAAGCCTGGGCTCTCCTTAGAGAGTCCGGGCTTTCTTTTCCTCTGTTTTCCTGATATCATGTACCGTCTCCAGGGATCAGAGAAGAGGTTAAGAAAAGCTAGTTGATAGGGATCAGATGGCAGGTAGTCTTTTAGAGAGATCTCTCACCGCCGACGCCTGAGACCCGGAAAATGTCCTGAAAAGAGCAATCTCACAACCGACCCCTGACTGTGGACAACTGAGAGGTAACGCTCCATGATCAGAGCGAAATACTTTCCGACGCTCTCCCTCTCTCTGTTTCTGTGTTTTCTGGTCATCCAGCTTTTCTCCTGCTCGTCCTTGAAATCGAAAAAAGATGAAGAGGTCTTTGTTGAGGGAACCACTGTGTCTCTCGACGATTTGGAATATGCAAAGGGTCTTAACAAGCCCCTTCCAGAGGGGAAAAAGCCCCAAGTTGACAAAGGCCCACCAGAGGGTCAGCAAGAGCCGGCAGAGAAGACAAAAAGACCATCTCTCTCCCCTTCGACAGCCGTCTCCGTTCGTCACCTGAAAAAACGTATCCTCGTCCTTCCCTTTGGGAACAGAACCGATTATCGGGATCAGCCTTACGGCGAGATCGTTGCCCAAAAGCTGATTCAGGCTCTTGAAGGCAGCAACCGGGTTGTCATTCTGGATGGTCGGCTTGTCGAACGCTTCACTGTCGAAAGAGGGATCGCCAGGAACGATTTTCTTGAGCCCCTTTGGATCCAGGAGCTATACAGGACCCATGGAATCCACGCCTTGATTTCTGGATCGCTGGTCGAGCTCAATGTGGCTGCGACGAAGAGCTCTGTGAGCCGGGACATTGAGGTCGGCCTGGCGATCGCCAGGATCGACGCCCGTCTTTTAGACGCCTCCACTGGACAAACAATTCGGACGTACCTAGGGAGGAATCCACTTTATAAGTCGAAAGAGATCGGAGAGTTCAGTCAGGAACGGGCCATCCTCCGTGCGATTAACGTTGGAGTGGAGGACATTGTATCGGGCGTGCTTGATTCCCTGAGTTTCCTCGACTGGTCCGCCAGGGTCGTCAGAATCGAGCCAGGGAGGGTTTATATCGATGCAGGCCAACAGTCTGGGCTTCGCGCAGGCGACATTCTCGACGTGCATGGGCCGGGGGAGGAGATCGTCAACCCCGTTACCCAGGTGTCAATCGGGTGGGCTCCAGGGACACTCAGGGGCCGGATCAAGGTCGCAGGCTTTTTCGGAATCGATGGAGCCTACGCAACCCCCCTCGAAGGTGATGACTTCAGGCCTGAGGATGTGGTGAAGGTCAGTCGTAAGCAAGAAGAATAGTGTTGATCACATACCACACATCACATAACGAAAGAAGCGTCGCCGAATCCTGCTTTTGCGGCCTCGATCGGCTTAACAATCCATTTTATCGAGCAATCGAGCAATCCTAATATTCGGAGCCTGCCATCTGCAATCACTTACCTGGATTTTCCTTCCTGAGAGATCTCTCGATCTCATCAGCTGTTGACTTTACATCCCTGATGAGGTCGACTCTCGTTTCGTCTGTCAAGCTGGAACTAAATGCCACCGACCAGAGTGCACTCAGTGGCAGATCAGGGGCACTGATCGGAGCCGCAATAGCGGTAACACCCATGAGATACTCACCATCATCCATAGCGTAACCACGCGCCGCCACCCTATCAAGTTCCTCGAGATATCGGTTCAGGTCCGTAATGGAATTGGGAGTGTAAGGCTTCAGTCCTTTCTTGCGCAGGATTTCCATGGCCTTTGGTCTTTCCATGTTGGCAAGAAAGACCTTGCCGACGGCACCGGCCCGAAGCGACAGCCTCGTCCCTCTCGGCGCCGTCACTTTGAACTCTTTCGGAGAGTCAACAGCCTCAACAATCGTCACATGGTCGCGGTTGAGCACTCCAAGGAAGGCCGTTTCTTCGGTCCTTTCAACCAGTTCTTCCATGGGTTTTCTTGCCACCTCAATGACTGCCAGACCACCAAGGGACTTCCTTACGAGCTCCAGCAGTGTAAACCCTACCCGGAATCTCTTGCTCCTCGGATCCCGAATCACGACCCCAAGTTCCTCCATAGCCGCAGTAATTCCATGAACCGTGCTCTTTCCGATCCCGAGGTCCCGTGCCAGAGTGCTAATCCCCAACCCCTCGTTGCTGTCTCCCAGGGCCTTCAAGATGTCAAATGCCTTGGCCACCGATGGCGCCGAATATCCATCTTTTCCCATTTTGTTCACCATAATGAACGATTAACCTAAACTATACGCACTCCGCACGGGAAGTCAACACAAAACACCTTTCTGGACTTCCCGGACTTCTTGGTCTCCCCCGCTGAGGGACTATGGCCCAAGTCCCTTGGAGCGTCTCCAGAGAAGTTTTTTGCTCATAGACCTCAGGGGCCCGCCTGTGGCAGGAGAGTTTCGGAAGTGCCTGAAGGAGCCGTAGGTCGATCAGGAACATCCGGGAAAATCGAAAAGGGGTTGACTCCGGCCGGGATCACATTACCATAATAATTTCAACATATTATATGATCCTTCTCCCGTTCTCGAGCAAACTCCGGAGAACATCCTTTCAAATCCGTAGACTTTGTCGACGAGATCCTATAAGATTGAATTAAGCCAGTGCTCTTTCGATTCTGTCCTCTGAATTCTGACTTTTTGGTGTACCCCCCGAGAAGGTGAAACCTCCATGAAACTCAAAATCGAGGTTCTGGGCCTTCCGGCCCTCTCTCAGGCGATTGGAAAGCGGGAGATCGAATTGGCCATCACGGGCAGGCCGGTGACTGTCCAGCGGGNNNCTGTCCAGCGGGTCATCGATCAAATGGTTCAGGCGTTCGGGTCATCCGCCGAGCGAGTCCTTCGCGATGACGACGGAAGGCTGGATCCGACGATCCAAATTGCGCTGAATGGAAAGAAATTCATCACCCGTGATGGGCTCGACACCGTGCTAAAGGCAGGCGATACGCTGACCTTTATGCTCTTGATGGCCGGAGGAACCGGAGGCTGTGCAGGGATGGAGAAGCCTTCCTTTTCCTCAGGGTTCCAGCAGGCTGCTGAAAAAAGTGTCTTTTCGAGGTTGCTCAAAAAGGGT
>JABAOH010122427.1_pt2 | contig 53229 bp, 51 predicted proteins | sample 7062181 | NCBI WGS metagenome assembly JABAOH01 (sample SAMN14538630, study PRJNA623070) | marine sediment metagenome | biome: marine biome [ENVO:00000428]; feature: marine pelagic biome [ENVO:01000023]; material: deep marine sediment [ENVO:00002113]; isolation source: pool of 5 deep marine... | reverse complement strand
TAGTCGCCGCGGCGGCGACCTCCCGCTCGGTGGACTGGGCGCCGGTTGGGGCAAGTAGCGGAAGACACAAGAGAAGCGCGGGGATGTTCGCTCGCATTGTCGGTCGCATTCGGGCAGGCCTCCGGGCGCGCGGGTCGGTACGTTCCGGAACACCCATTATAGAGGTGGGATTCCCGGGGCGCCGGGCACCCCACCCCCTACTCCGCAGCCTCCGCAGGCGGGGCGCTCGGTACGACGGTCGGCTTGTCCCCGCGCTCGAGGCGACCGCCCCATGCCATCCGATACGCTGCGGAGAACCCGCGCCCACCGCCATCGATCTTCTCGCCCGCGAATTCCAAGCTGTGTTGCGCGAAGACTTCACGGTACTGGATTCCCAGATAACTGCGCCGGGTCAGACGGACATCGAGACCACCGAGCACCTGCGTCAGCAGGGAGATCTCGGCTTCGAGCGGCGTGGTGATCCAGTAGTCGGGGTTCGACACGGAAACGTCGATGACGCCGAGGCCCAGACCGACCCCGACGTGCGGCCGCACCCGCCCCAGACGAGGGCCGAACTTGAGGTTGCCGAACACACCGGCAGTCGACAGCGCCAGCTTCTCGTCGCCCAGATCGGGCCGGCCGATACCTTGCGGCAGATCGTACTCGGCCGTCAGGACGTTGACGTCCAGCTCGAATGCCAGCGGCGGGTGGAACCTCCATCCGAGCCCCGCACCCAGAGTCAGCCTCCCCGATTCCTGGTCGAGGATCTGCGACGTCTCGTTGGGATCGGCGCCGCCGATGTAGAGGAAGGCGTAGTACTCGCCTTCCGGCCCCGGCCGAGTCGCCGCCGAAGTCGGCGCAAGCGCTGCGAGCAGGATCGCGATAGCGGTGATCGCAAGGATCGTTCGTCGTCNNCTCGCCGCGCGCTTGGTGACGAAACGGCCCAGATCGAAGAACGTCGTGTCTGTTCCATCCGTCACGGCGTAGCCGATGAGGGCCAACTTGTCGTCGAACGTCTTCTTGAAGACGAACCGTGCCTGCCCCTCTTCAACCGCAAGCTCGACGGATCGCGGGGCACCCAGGAACATCCCCACGGGCCGGCCTTCGACATCTCCACGGTGCAGGGTCGATGCCGGCGAGATTGTTTGCTCCAGGCAGATACGCAGGGTCCCCGGCGGGTACATCGAGCCGTCGGGCAGCACCATCGCTTGCGTAATCTCCGCATTGAAACAGCGGTCGCCCGCCTGCGCGGCCGTCGCGGTCAGCAGCATCGCGGTGATCAGGATCGAAGTCTTGGTTCTTGTCAGATGGCTCATGTCTCATCCTCCTCGGATTTGCGTTCGTCTTATCGGTGGAGCAACGCGCGTGCCAGTTTCAAAGATGCGCGAATGTCGTCTTTTCGGCGTGCTCGATCCGCTGCCGCAGAGAAGCCCGGTTCGCACCGTGGGTCGCGAGGCGTGAACCGCGCTTCGCGGGCGCGGCCGGAACAGGCCGCCCTGCGGGATCTCGGACCTGGATCGATTCTTGCGAAGAGTCGGGTCCGGACATCTTTGATACGGTGCGACAATGGAGTAACGGCGGGCTGCCCGCTCGATGCACCGGATCAAGGGGTTCCGATGGACCTCAGTTTGATGACGCACCTGATAGCCGGCCTCGGTGCCCTCGGAATGGGCAGCGGCATCCTGATCCGCGGTCTTCGCGGGCCGCGAGACCGCCTGTTCACGCTCTTGTGCGCAGCGCTTGCGCTGTGGAATCTGGCGTGGCTCGGCCGCGACCAGAGCGATCTCTGGAGACCGGTCTACCTGTTCGGATCCTGTGCCGCGGCCGCACTGGGGCTGCACTTCTTTCTTGCCCTGACGGACGCCTCGCCCCGCAGCCGTCGACGATACCTCGTACCCGCCTACACACTTGCCTTCGTGACATGGGTGCTCTCGTGGGCGCCGATCCCCGATCTCCTCGCCTACCGCGTCTATATCGCCATCGGTGTGCTGGGTGGAATCCTGCTGACCGGCCTGTGGGTACTCGGGCGCCACCTCTTTTCGCGTCCCGCGGGCGCCGAGAGACGAGCGCTGTTGTACGTGTGGGCCGGTTCCGTGATCGCGGTGCTGGGCGGGATGTCCGATTTCATCCCGCGCCGGATGATCTCGATCACGCAGTTGGGCCCGCTGGCGATCCTGCTCTTCCTGCTGATCGTCTCGGTCGTGCTGGTGCGCTTCCGCTTCCTCGACGTCGACGTGATCCTCGGCCGGCTCGTCGCGCTGATCGCCGGGGCCACGATCGTCGCCCTGGCGTTTCGCGGGTTGGTCGAGCATGTGAGCGACGGTTTTCTCGCGCTGTTCCTGGTGTCGCTGGCGGTCCTGGCGCTGGCCGTGCCGGTCGGTCGCGTCGTTCTGAGTCGATCGAGGAAGTTGCTGGCCCCCCACGATCCGCTCGGGCACGCGATGATCGAGATCAGCCGCAAGCTCCCACAGGCGATGACCGCCGAGGACGTCTGGGCCACGATCGAGAAGTATCGAATGTCCTTGCCGATGTCGATCCGCATCGACGTCTACCTCAGACGGTCGCATCAGGATCACTTCCATCTCTTCTTCAGGAGTCGCGGCTTCGACGACATCGACGCGTCTCCCATCCACCACAACAACGTCCTGCCGCGGATGCTGGAAAGGGGGCGTCTTCCGTTGACCCGGCTGTACCTGGAAGAGGAATGGCGGGACTCCGGCAAGCTGGCCGGGAGGCGCATCGAGAAGGTGCTGGAGCAGTTCGACCGGCTCGACTTCAAGCTCGCGGCTCCGTTCTACCTGCGCGATCGCATGGGAGGATGGATCGTGCTCGGCGGTGACGTCCCCGAGCGCAGCCTGACCGCGCAGCTGGCCGGCGATTTCATGCTTGTGGCCAATCAGGCCGCGGCGGCGCTGAACCGCATCGAGGCGCTGGAGATCGCACGTCGCAAGCAGGCGCTGGCCGACGTCGGAGAGCTGGCCGCCGGCCTGGCCCATGAGGTCCGTAACCCGGTGGCCGCCATTCGAGGCGCGGCCCAGGCGATGGGGCCCGCGGCGACGGACGATCAACGACACGAGATGCTGCAGGTCATCGAGGAGGAGACCGAACGTCTCGGCCGGGTTGTCGGGGACTTCCTGGGATACGCCCGGCCCGGTCTGGCCGATCGCGGGGCCGTCGATCTGGCGGCAACGATCCGGCGAGTCGGACAGTCTCTCGAGCTGGCCGGAAAGAAAATGGACATCCAAATCAATCGGAACGGACCGCTGCACGCCGCGCTGGGAGACCCCGATCAGCTTCACCGTGTCTTCGAGAACCTGATGCGAAACGCATGGGAAGCCACGGGGGACGGCGGACGGTTGCGCGTCGACCTGTCCAACGTGAAGAACGGCCGCGTGGCTGCTCGGCTCGAGGACAACGGGCCCGGAATCCCCGCGACGGAAATACCGAACCTGTTCAAGCCGTTCCATACGGCCAAGTCGGGTGGCACCGGCTTGGGGCTGGCTCTTGTCCATCGTATAGTTGAGGCCCATCGGGGTGAAATCAGCGTCGAGGGTCGGCCGGGAATCGGTGCCGCGTTCACGGTGATCCTGCCGGCCGCCGGCGAGTCCCGTACCTGACCGGACCGTTCCGGGCCTTCGGGGGACATCCGTGCAGCGCAAGCCCCACGTGTTGATCGTGGACGACGAGCCCAACGTCCGTCGGGTCTTGGGCACGTTGCTGGATCAAGCCGGGTGGTCCACGACGCGCGCCGAGTCCGGCGAGCAAGCTCTCGATCTCGTACGCGCTCAGGATCCCGATCTCGTCATCACCGACCTGAAGATGCCCGGCATGGACGGGATGGAGCTGCTGAGCCGAATCCGGGCGTCCTTTCCGGAGATTCCCGTCGTCATGCTGACGGCACACGGCACGGTCACGAACGCGGTCGAGGCGATGAAGCGTGGCGCGCACGACTTCATCACGAAACCCTTCGACCGGGACGATGTCCTCGCTCTCGTGAACAAAGCGCTCGGCCAGGCCGTGTCCGGACGGGCCGAGTTCCGCGGCCCGCTCGTGCCCGGGGAGCGCTGCGGCATCGTCGGCCGCAGCTCGGCGATCGAGGAGCTCCGCAAGACGATCGAAAAGATCGCGCCGACGCCGGCGACCGTGTTGATCCGGGGCGAGACCGGGACCGGGAAGGAACTCGTCGTCGAGGCGCTGCACCAGCTGTCGAAGCGCAAGGACAAGCCGCTGGTCAAGATCAACTGCGGCGCCTTGCCGGAGAACCTCGTCGAGGCCGAGCTGTTCGGTCACGAGAAGGGAGCTTTCACGGGCGCCGAGCGGGCCAAGCCGGGCCGCTTCGAGCTGGCCGACGGGGGGACGCTGTTCCTCGACGAGATCGGGGAGCTGCCGGCAGCGATGCAGGTGAAGCTGTTGCGAGTCCTGCAGGACCGGATGGTGGACCGCGTCGGCGGCACCGAGCCCAAGCAGGTGGACGTGCGTCTGCTCGCGGCGACGAACCGCGACCTGGACAGCGAAGTGGCCGCGGGAAACTTTCGCGAAGACCTGCTCTACCGCCTCAAGGTCGTCGAGTTGGTCGTTCCCCCGCTTCGCGAACGGCTAAGCGACATCCCGGATCTGGTCGAATGTTTCGCCGAACGACACGCCGAGCGGCTCGAGCGACCCCGTCCCGAGGTGGGTCTCGACGCACTGAACGCCCTGATGGCCCGTCCCTGGCCGGGGAACGTTCGTGAGCTCGAGAATGCCGTCGAGCGCGCGGTGTTGCTGGGAGATGGCGAGTCTCTGGGCCCGGCGGATTTCGGGCTGGTGGATGACGCGGCTTCGAAAGCCCCGGCATCTACGCTGAAGGAAGCCTCACGCGTCGCCGCCGCCCAGACCGAACGCCGCATGATCCTCGCGGCGCTCGATCTGACGGACGGCAACATCACCCGCGCGGCCGAACGGCTGGGCCTCTCGCGACGCGGGTTGCAGCTCAAGATGAAGGAGCTCGAGCTGCGGTGAGCGCCGTGTCTTCTTGGTCCCCGGCGATCAACCGTGAGGCCTGGATGAGCNNCTGGATGAGCGCATCGCGGAAGGACCTGCGCCACATCTTCGAGTTCGAGTGCGCCGACAGCGGCGCGGCCACCGGGAGCACCCAAAACAGGTGCATTTGCGAGACGGTCTTCAAGCCGCCGGTCGAGCTCACCGTCCCCAGCAGGCTTCCGTCCGCGCGCGTGACCTTCGCCCGTACCGTCACCTCGTCCTTGAAGATCGCGGGAACGACGAGGATCGTGTAGTAAGCGAACTCGTTGATGCCGTTTTCGGTCAGGTGGTGGTCGACGTTCAGCTCGATCGTGTAATCCGGATCGAGCGTGTTCTTGTCTCCGGGCGCCAGGTAGGGGAACTTCTCCAGGACGCGTTCCAACGCCTTCGCGTTCTTCTGCTGCCGGTGGGTCTCGTCGTTGACGACGAGACGGATCGCGGGCGTCTCGCGCAGTTCCGCCGCACGTCGCGGCTTGTCGAGCTTCGGCGTGCGCTTCGCCGGGAACGCGGCGCAGCCCAGCGTGGCGACCGAAATGAGTAGCAGGGTGGATAGTGCTTTCTTCATGATCCTCTCCTCAGGCTTGGCTCGGCGCTTCGTCAGTGCATGTGCCGTGCCAGCGACCTGCGTGAGGGGATGTTCCTTTGTCCGGCCGGTTTCGCGGCGGGCGGAGGCCATGGGCGCGAATCGCGCTTCACCGTCGGGTGAGCTGCCGCGAAGCGTCGTTCGCGGTCGGTCCTGCGGTCGCGTCACGGACAACGAAACCGCCCGTGTCGTAGAATGCGCCGGAGTTTTCGACCTGAGGGCGGTTAGCTCAGCTGGTTAGAGCACCTGCTTTACACGCAGGGGGTCACTGGTTCGAGTCCAGTACCGCCCACCAGGGGACCTGATACTTGAGCCATCTCCCTATCTGATTCCGCGTGCACCGCGTAAGGGATTCCCGAAACAAACGGCCGATTGCGGGAGGACGACGGCGGTCTGAGCTTGTAGGCATCCTCGGGCGGTCGTAGGATTAGTCAAGGTTTTCCGCTAGGTCCGAGGTATGGCAGTGGCGCTTATGGCTGTTCCACTCGAGGCGTATGAGAGTGCGCCCGACCCGTTCGTGCTCACGGATTCGAGAGGTCGTGTGCGCATGATCAACGCGGCGGCGGGCCGTCTGCTCGAGTGTGATCCGCAACACGTCCTGGGCAGGCGCTGCTGGGGAGTCGTCGGCCTGCACACCTCGGACGGAGTGCCGATTTGCCGGCGTGACTGCAATGTGCGGCGGCGGCTTGCAGGCAACCTGCCGTGCGTACGGCAGCGCGGGGTTCGAACGTCATCCTCCGGTAGGAACCAAAGAGTCGACGTGTTCACATTGAAAGTCGAGGCGACCAGCCGTTCGTGGGGTGTATTGCACATGTTTGTGCCGGTCAAAAAGGATGACGCTCCTTCGACTCCGCGACTTCCCGTTCCGGGATCCGTTGGCCTGCGTGGACTGGAGCTCCTGACCCGGCGCGAGAGGGAGATTCTGCGGGCCCTCGCGGCGGGTGAATCGACGAACGACATCGCCGCTGGCCTGTTTATCAGCGTCGCGACGGTGCGGAACCACATTCGCTCGATCTTGAGCAAGCTCGAAGTCGGCAGCCGGCTGGAAGCCGTCCTGATCTGGCTCTCGCAGTTCCGCTGACCGCCCTCAGGCTACGCGAACCCACCGCGCCGAGACCCGAAAATGATCCATTCGGATCATTGTTTCGTGCGAGCGATTCACGAACATTCATGTCAACTCAAAGATCGGTCGGCCCGAGGGTTTTGGCCGGCCGTGACAAACTAGAGGAGGCGACATGTCGGCTGTCTCGGTTGCGGTCCACTGGCTTCATCTTCTCAGTGCCGCATTGTTTCTCGGCACGATGTTCGTCGGGACGTTTGTGCTGCTGCCCACGCTGAAGGCGCACTTGGAACACGCTGAAAGGCGAAAGTTCATCGTTCACTTCATCCCCAGGGTCAGGCGAATCATGCGCGTCGTCGTGTCGTTGCTCGTGCTGAGCGGCGTCGCGCAGATTCTGCTGAAGCTGCCGAGTTCTGAGCCCGCCAGTGCCACCGTCGTCGGCGTGCTCGCCTCCCATATTTTCTTCGCCGCCCTCCCGGTGGCCATCTTTGCCCTCGCACCCCGGATTCTCGGCGCCAAGAGCGAGGATGGACTGTGTTGCGACCCGGACGCGGACGATCCTCCGATCTTCAAGGGCCTGATGAGCTCCAAGGGAGCGATGCTCCACTATGTCGCGATATCGGGCGGATGGATTGCCGTGCTCTGCGCGATCATCCTCGGACATCTGGGATGAAGATCCGCAACCTGCTTCTCACTGCGAGCATTCTTTTTGTAGTCGGACTTCCGGTACTCGCTGCGAACGGCATGAACATGATCGGCTACGGGGCCGAGTCGGTCGCGATGGGCGGGGCCGATCTGGCCTTGACCGACAACCCGTGCTCGATGAACATCAACCCGGCGGGCATCGCCCGCACCGACACGGCGCTGTTCGAGTTTGGACTCAGCCCGATGAACCCGTCGTTGACGCACACCGATGCGATGGGGAACAACAGCGCGGACCAGTTGCAGCGTTACCCGGTCCCCTTTCTCGGCTATACACACCCGCTCCGGCGGGTCACGCTCGGGATCGGCCTCTTTGTCCAGGGTGGCATGGGCGCCGAGTATCGTAATCTGTCCACACCTTTCGCGGTCATGGCCGGTTCAGGTCAGCTGCCCGCGGGTTTCTTTGCGGGGGATGTGATCCCCGCGGCAGACGACACCCAGACCCGGATCGGGCACGCCAAGCTCACCCCGACCGTGGCCTGGCACGTCCGGCCGAAGCTCACGCTCGGGGTGACTCTGAACATGAGTCAGGTCCGGGCCGACATGAAGCTGCTGCCGGAAACCTCGGTCATGGCCGATCTCGACCAGAGCGGCGTCGTTGGGGATTCCGTGGGTGACGCGTTCTTCGGCATCCACATGCGGGACACCTCCGCCAGCGGCTTCGGCCTGAAATTCGGCGCCCAATACAGGAGCGGTCCGTTTTCGCTCGCGGGAGCCTACTCGACCAAGACGGATCTCGACCTCGAGAACGGTTTGCTGACGCTGAACATGACCTCCGTGGGGCTTGGGAAGGTGAATTACGACGCCACCATGACCAACTTCGCATGGCCCCAACAGGTGGGGGTGGGGATGGCCTACGAGGTGAGCCCGCGATTCGTGCTCGCCGGGGACGTGGACTGGATCAACTGGGCGGACGCGATCGACACGGTCACGATCGAGCTTTCCAACCCCGACGTCCCGGTGGCTCCTGCCTCGAGACGAATCGCGTTCCCGATGAACTGGGAGGACCAGTGGGTCCTGGCGCTGGGCGCCGCCGTCACGCCCGCACCGGATTGGGTCGTGCGCGTGGGCTACAACCACGGGGACACACCGGTGCCGGCCTCCAGCCTGAAACCGCTGTTCCCGGCGATTGCGGAGGACCATGTGACGGCGGGCTTCGACGTCACGAAGAAGAACTGGACCATCGGGCTGGCGTTGGAGTACGTGCTGGAGAGCGAGCTCGTCAACAACAGCAACGGGCCGACCAACCTGTTCGGGCCCGGCTCTCAGGAGACCCTGTCTCAGTTCGCGGCGCACTTTCAGGTGCGCCGGATGCTGAGATCGGGCAAGAGTTGATGCTCCCCGGAACCGTGTGACCCGATGCCTGGCCCCCCCGGGCCGGGTTGCGCGGTTCCTTATTAACGGGCCGGCTAGCTCGCCGGCGTGGTCTCCTCGGCCTGTGACTTGCCCTTCGACAACCGTTCCCACAGCTTGTCGACGCGCACGCTGAAGCCGATGATCGCGCCGACGACGGCGCCACAACCGAGGGCGACGTAAGCGACGTTGGCGTGGATGTTGGTCATCCCGTTCGAGGCCGACGTCAGCCAGCCGCCGACGGTACTCGCCAGCCAACCGAGCGCGCCGAGGATGAAGCCGATGCTCATCCAGAGGCCCCACACGGCGAACGTGAGGAGACCGGCGATGGCGAGCGCCATCAAGAAACGGTGGGTCGGGTTTTCCTGATCGAAGGTCATGGCACTTTCCTCGGCCCACGACGGGGGCCGGAGAAAACGTCGTTCCTGGAAGCGCGGGGGGCAAGTCGGGGTCGAAAAACTCGGTTCTCCGTGCCCGCGAGACGCCGCAGCTCGTTGCGGGCCTCCTCGCGCCCCTGGGGCCAGTCGATGGGCAGCTGCGTCACGGGTCCGCTCATGGCCGGACGAGCATCCCGGTTTGAACGAGGTGTTCTCCGACTAATTCGCGCGCGCTTCGCTTCTCAGTTGCGCGGCCGTCTCCCGGATCTCGGAGAGGCCGCGTACCAACTCGCTCCAGCCGCGCCATAGCGCGTAATCGGGATTGGCGTGGAACGTTCCCTGGAACGCCCGCATGCGGTGCTTCAGATGCATCTCGAAGAGGCGTTGCTCGATCGGCGTCGGAGCATCGTGGAATGTCAACAGGTCGGGGAACGCGTGGGCGTACCCCTCCTCGCGCGCCAGAAGTCCATCCTCGTACAGGCCCGCGATGATACGGATCGCCTCGGCCAGCAGGTGGTCCGCCTCGCGAATCATGTCGTCGCCCTTGGCCAGCTCGGCGATCGCGAAGTGCTTGGAGTGGCAGTCGCTGCACACCCTCACGATCTTCTTGCGCTCACGGTCGAAGTCCTCCCGCGTGAGCCGCGCGACGTCGGCGGCCTTCACGACGTCGAGTCTTGCCGTCGGGTTGCCCTCGGGGTCGAGCACGCCGAGGGCCTGCAGGATCGTGACCTGGTCGGCCTTCCACTGCTCGTCCTCGGGCAGCGGCAGACGGACAGCGAGGAAGCCCCAGCCCGTGCGGACTTCGTGGTCGCCGTCGATCATGTGGCAGTCCTGGCAGGTCGGCGCGGGGGTCGACTCGGGCAGCGTGCCGTTCTGCTTGAGCAGGTAGCGCACGCCGTGCTTCGAGGCCGACCACATCTCCCACTGCGGGTGGTCGAAGCCCATGTGACAGGTCTGGCAGGCCTGCGGCTGGCGCGCCTCGGTCACGGAGAAGGTGTGCCGCGTGTGGCAGGCGTCGCACGAGGCGTGGCCGAAGAGTGAGCCCTCGTCCTTGAGCGCCTCGATCTCGTCGAGTCCCTTCAGCCCGATCTTGTGGCAACCCGCGCAACCTTTCATCCCGGGTCCCAAGGCCCTCGGCAGCGCGTGCGTGGTCGGCATCGCCTTGTAGGCCGCCCAGGCGGCGGCGTGCTTGCCCCGGCTGAACTGCTCGAACCGCTCCCCGTGGCACTCCGCACAGGTCGCTGCCGTGATCGTTCGGACGAGCGCCGTGTCGCCTGACCCGCGGTGGTCCGGCCCGTGGCAGTCCACGCAGCCCACGTCGACGTCTGCATGGGCGCTGAGCTCCCAATCCGTCACGAGCGCCGAGGAGACCAGCCGGTGGCACCTGACACAGGGGTCGACCTCCTCCGCATCCACCGTTGCCGCCGGCACCGCCAACAGCAGCGCTACCAGCAGCTTGACCATTTTTTCCTCCGTCTCGGGGTCCGCTCGCAGGCACACGAGTCCCCGGAATCCGCTGCCAGCATGATCCCGCCGGCCGTAGGGACCGTCAATAAGGGATTGTCGAAGGGGCCCGGCCCGTGTGCTATCTTTTGCACCGGTTTCGGGCCGGGTTCCCCCCGTCAGCGAACATTCGGAGCCGTGGTGTAGTTGGTTAACACACCGGACTGTCACTCCGGAGATCGCGGGTTCAAGTCCCGTCGGCTCCGCCAATTCGCTCGCTCACACCCTCTCACTGACGTCACTGAGGGGCGCGCTTCGCGCGCCCGCTCGGCAAGTCCGATCCGGGACGTGCACCAAACTGCGGCTTCGACGACACCTTAGCGGCTTGTGGTCACGTCCCCTGTAGACTGACAGGATGCAGCGAAGCTCTCTTTCGTCGGGCCTCGACGTGTCGCGAGTGCTGACCGGATTGTGGCAGGTCGCCGACATGGAGCGGGGCGGCGATTTGCTGGATCCGGATGCGACGGCTACCGCACTCGTCCCCTACGTCGAGGCCGGGTTCACGACGTTCGACATGGCGGACCACTACGGCTCGGCCGAACGCATCGCCGGCGCCCTTCGGGCGCGGCTCGCCGACCCGACGGCCGTCCAGTTGCTGACGAAGTGGGTCCCCCCTCCGGGACCGTTGACGCGGGACGACGCGCAGGATGCCGTGCAACGCGCGCTCGATCGGCTCGGCGTCGAACGACTCGATCTGCTTCAATTCCACGCTTGGAACTACGACGACCCGTGTTACCTGGATGGTCTCTTCTACCTCGACGAGCTACGGCGTGGCGGGTTGATTCGCCATCTTGGACTGACGAACTTCGACACGGCCCACCTTCGCGTCGTCGTCCGCAGCGGGATCGAGATCGCGTCCAACCAGGTCAGCTTCTCCGTCCTCGACCGGCGGCCGCTCGCGAAGTTGGTTCCGTTCTGCGTGGAGAACGACATCAAGTTGCTCGCCTACGGAACGCTTGCGGGAGGACTCCTGACCGATCGCTACCTGGATGTCCCCGACCCCGGGATGGACGGCCTGCCGACCTGGTCGCTGATGAAGTACCGCCGTTTCGTCGAGGCCGCGGGCGGTTGGGAACCGTTTCAGGCCGTGTTGCGGGTGCTCGGAAGGGTCGCGGAGCGGCTCGGGGTGTCCATCGCGAACGTGGCCACGCGCTACGTTATCGAGCAGCCGGCGGTCGCCGGCGTGATCGTCGGCGCGCGGCCGGGACAAACCGATCATCTGGAGGACAACCTCGCGTTGTTCGAGCTCTCGCTGGACGAGGCGAGCCGTCGCGAAATCGAAGCGGCCGTTTCCGCCCTGAACACGATTCCCGGCGACAGCGGAGACGAGTACCGTCACCCGCCGTTCTTGACGGCGTCCGGCGACCTGAGCCACCACGTCGACACGGTGCCGGCGCCGTTCGACGTGACATCGAAAGCAGATGGACGCGACCGAGCGCTCAGTGGCACGCAGTGGGAAAAGATCGGGGGGTATTGCCGGGCCCTACGCAGCGGTTCGCGGATCCTCGTTTCGGGCACGACCGCGACGCACGGGAACCGGCGTATCGGTGGGCACGACGCGGGGGCGCAGGCACACTTCGTCGTGGACAAGATCGCGGGCGCGATTCGTTCGTTGGGCGGTCGGTTCGAAGACATCGTCCGAACGCGGATCTTCATCCGCGACCTGGACGATTGGGAGGCTGTCGCTCGTGTTCACGGCGAGCGGTTTCGCGACGTGCTCCCGGCCAACACACTCGTTCAGGCGTCGCTCATCGGTGACGAGTACCTCGTCGAGATGGAAGCCGAGGCGATCGTCCCGTCGTAGTCCCCGCACCCCACTCTCGAGCCACAAATCGTTGCGTCCAAGGCGCCTTAAGTCAAGTGTTTTCAATGTTTAACTGGGTAAGTAGAAACCGAACCCCCAGCGGGGTAAGTCACGACTGACGTGGGAACCGGATCACGTTACAAAAGAAACAGAGAAGGAAGGAGGCACCACGATGAAAGAGATCAAGAGGATCCTGATCACCACCGATTTTTCCGAGACCTCCCGGACGGCCTTCCCTCTCGTGCGGGAGATGGCGGACAAGTTCGGCGCGGGGATCGTACTCCTTCACGTGCTCGACGCCCACCTCCCCCCGCTGGTCTTCGAGCCGAGCGGCGTCAGCGCGGGCGAGTTCGAGCAGCAGCGGGTGGAACGAGCCAAATCCCGGGCCGAGGCGTTCGCCACCCACCTGGGCGAGATGATCGAGACCGCGGTCACCTGCGGGATCCCGCACGTCGAGATCGTCAAGTTCGCCGAGGATAACGGGATCGACCTGGTCGTGATGGCCACCCACGGACGCGGGTTTTTCTCCCATGCGATCCTCGGCTCGACGACCGAGCGTGTCGTCCGTCGATCCCCCTGTCCGGTGTTGACCGTGCGGGACGATTCCCTCGAAGACTGACCGCTGGGACTGGCACCATGACCGAGAACTACCCCGATTTTTATGCCGAGTTTCGCCGTAGGATGGCCAAGCTGAATCGTGCGATCCCCGATACGATGAAGAGTTTCGGCGCCCTGCACGCCGCGACGATGTCCCAAAAAGGAGCTCTGGACCGCAAAACGAGAGAGCTGATCGCCGTGGCGATCGGGATCTCGGTGCGCTGCGACGGCTGCATCGCCTCGCACGTCCGTGCCGCGCTTGGTGCCGGCGCGACACGCGAGGAAATCCTCGATACGATAGGCGTAGCCGTCTTCATGGGCGGGGGGCCCGCGACCGTCTACGGTGCCGAGGCGCTGCAGGCGGTCGAAGAATTCGAACAGCTGGTGACGCCGGCTTAGCTCCGAAAGGAATCCGATGAGCGTAAGCACTGTCGAAGACGTCATGGTTCGAGATGTCGCGTTGATCCGTTCCGACGCGGACGTCCACGAGCTCGAGCAGAAACTGCTGCGGGACGGCATCCACGGCATGCCCGTGGTCGATCCCGACGGGACGTTGGTCGGCGTGATCAGCCAGACCGACCTGATCGCCTGGCACTACTTCAGCGGCGTCGACGGCTCGTCTTTCTACCGAACCGATCAATCGATGCCGGAGAGGGAGGAATACGGCGAGCTGCGGTTGACCGACATTCGGTCGGCCAGGGTCGCCGAGGTGATGTCGCCCGTCGTCTACTGCATCTGCCCCGATCAATCAATCGCGCTGGCCGCGGCGCGTATGATCGCGCGTCAGATTCACCGGCTCGTCGTGGTCGACACCGCGGGCCGCGTGCTCGGCATGGTGTCCGCCATCGACCTGCTGCGCGCGGTTCCCGGAATCGAGGAGGCCCTCGAGGAGGCGGATCTCGAAAAGGACTTCTTCGCCGCCAGAATACATGCCGAAGCAATCGAGAGACCGTCCAACGAAAACTGAGTGGAGGTTCGTGATGTCCAGGAGCTCCAGGGACTACTTGCTCATCGTACCGACGGCGCTGGTGCTGGTCGCCCTCTTCGCCGGTCCGGCGTTCGCCGAAGACGAAGGTCAGGGCGCATTCGTCGCTCAGAAATGCAACATGTGCCACTCCGTCCCACAGGCCGAACTGGTCGCCAAGGTCAAGTCGGAGAAGATGAAGGGTCCCGACCTGCCGGCGGTCGCCCGGGACAGCGAGTGGCTCACGCAGTTCCTCAAGAGAGAGATCCAGAACGAGGGCCAGGAACACAAGAAGGAGTACACGGGCACCGACGAGGAGCTTCAGGCGATTGCGGCCTGGCTGGCCAAGTTGGACGTGCCCGCCCAGTAGAGGCTGCGGCCGATGTCCGTCCGGGGTGTCTTCGACGAATTGAAGGATAAACTGCGGGACGTCGTCCCCGAGGCGGAGTTGCGGATCAAGGCCGAGCTCGCCGATGCGATCCTGCGCCTCAAGCGCGAACGCAACGCGGTCATCCTCGGCCACAACTACATGGAACCCGCGCTGTTCCACTCCGTCCCCGACTACACCGGTGACTCGCTCGAGTTGTGCCGGGCGGCGGCGCGGACATCCGCCGAGACGATCGTCTTCTGCGGCGTGCGTTTCATGGCCGAAACGGCCAAGATCCTGAATCCGGCCAAGACCGTGCTGATCCCCTCTCCGGACGCCGGGTGTTCGCTTGCGGCGAGCATCGATGCGGGCGACGTGCGGGAATTGAAGCGACGCTTTCCCGGCGTGCCCGTCGTCGTCTACATCAACACGTACGCTGACGTGAAAGCTGAGGCCGACTACTGTTGCACCTCGGGAAACGCGGTGGATGTGGTGCGTTCGATCGAATCGGATACGGTAATCTTCGTCCCGGACGAATACCTCGCGGCCAACGTTGCCGGCGAAGTGGGGATGCGCCTATGTCGAACGCCCGCGGAAGTCGATCGGCCGGCGTCCGACGGGCGGCGTACGTTGATCGGCTGGCCGGGGCGCTGCGAGGTGCACGACAGGTTCCGTGTCCAGGATGTCGAGAGCGCACGGCGGCAGTTTCCCGACGTGCTTGTCCTCGCGCATCCCGAGTGCCGCCCGGAAGTGATCGAGGCCGCCGACTTCGCGGGCAGTACTTCCGCGATGATCCGGCGCGTGCGTGATACCGACGCGGCGAGCTACCTGCTGCTGACCGAGTGCTCCATGGGAGACAATATCATCGCCGAGAATCCGCAAAAGAAGTTGGTGCGCATCTGCAGTGTGCGCTGCCCCCACATGAACGAGATAACGCTCGAGCAGACGTTGGCGACGCTCGAGAAGAAGCGTTACGAAATTGACGTCCCGGAGCCGATCCGTACGCGCGCCGCACGCTCCATCGAACGCATGTTGACGGTCGCTTGACCGCCATCGGAGATTTTTCGTGAGTCGGATTATCGAACCCTTCCGCATCAAGGTCGTCGAACAATTACGCATGACCACGCGTGAGGAGCGCGAGAAGATTTTGCGCCGTGCTCACTGGAACCTCTTTCGTATCCCCGCCGAGGAGATCCTCATCGATCTGCTGACCGACTCGGGAACCGGCGCGATGTCCTCCGAGCAGTGGGCGGCGATGATGCGTGGCGACGAATCGTACGCCGGGGCACGTTCGTGGTATCGCTTTCGCGACCGCGTTCGGGAGATCACCGGGTTCCGCCAGATCATCCCGACCCATCAGGGCCGGGCCGCGGAACGGATCCTGTTCACCTGCCTCGGCGTTCGGGACCGGGTCGTGATCAGCAACACGCATTTCGACACGACGCGCGCGAACGTCGAGTTTCTCGGTGGCCGGGCGATGGACATCCCGATCCCCCAGGCGCTGGTTCCGGCCGAGGAACACCCGTTCAAGGGCAACATGGACCTCGTGGCTCTCGAGCGGTTGCTCGGTGACCCGGCGCACGATGTCGCCTGCGTGATCCACACGGTCACCAACAACTCGGGGGGCGGCCAGCCGGCCTCGTTGGCCAATATCGGCAAGGCTTCGGAGTTGTGCCGGTCCCATCGCGTGCCCTTCTATCTCGATGCCTGCCGCTTCGCCGAGAACGCCTACTTCATCAAGCTGCGCGAGCGCGGCTATGCCGATCGTAGCGTTGCGGAGATCGCGGCCGAGATGTTTTCACACGCCGACGGTGCCACGTTCAGCGCGAAGAAAGACGGCCTGGCCAATATCGGCGGCTTCCTCGCTACCAACGACGACGCGCTGGCGACCAAGGAAGAGGAGCTGCTGATCCTCACCGAGGGGTTCCCGACCTACGGCGGCATGGCAGGCCGGGACCTCGACGCGATCAGCGTCGGTCTAAAAGAAGTTCTCGAGGAAGATTACCTACGCTACCGGCTCGCGGCGACGCGTTACCTGGGTAACAAACTGACCGAGCTCGACATCCCGATCGTGCGCCCGCCCGGCGGACACGCGGTGTATGTCGACGCCGGTGCACTGCTGCCCCACATCGCGCCGGCCGAGTTGCCGGCGCAGGCGTTGGCCTGCGCGTTTTACCTCGAGGGTGGCGTTCGCGGCGTGGAGATCGGAACGCTGATGTTCGGCGGCGTCGACCCGCAGACGAACCACGAACGGTTCGCCCCGCTCGAGCTGCTCCGGTTGGCCATCCCCCGCCGGGTGTACACGCAGACCCAGATCGACCATGTGATCGACGTTGCTGCGGCGGTCGCGGACAACAAGGACTCCCTGCGCGGGCTGCGTATCGTCGAGCAGGCCCGGCACCTGCGGCACTTCAGCGCCAAACTCGAGCCGTTATGAGTGACGGCCTGCCCGTCGAGCATCCCGTCCTTCAGGCGGTGCTCGCCGGCACGTTCACCTGGGGCTTGACCGCGCTGGGCGCGGCGGCCGTCTTTCTCTCGAGACGGATCAGCCGCCGCGGGCTGGACGGCGCGCTGGGGTTCACCGCCGGTGTGATGATCGCCGCCAGTTTCTGGTCCCTGCTGGCCCCGGCGATCGACCTGGCCGGCCGCATGGGCATGATTAAATGGCTGCCTGCGCTGGTCGGGTTCCTGGCCGGTGCGGGCGCCCTGCGCCTCGTCGATCGGGTCTTGCCACATGTGCATTTGTTTGCACCGTTGAGCGAGGCCGAGGGTCTGCCGACACGCTGGCGGCGCAGCATCCTGCTGGTGCTCGCCATCACGCTGCACAACATCCCCGAGGGGCTGGCCGTCGGCGTCGCCTTCGGAGCGGCTTCGGCCGGTATCGGCGACGGCGGCCTGGGCGCGGCGATTGCGCTCACGTTGGGGATCGGCCTGCAGAACTTCCCGGAGGGAATGGCAGTCTCGATCCCGTTACGCAACGAAGGGCTGTCCCGCTCGAAGAGCTTTTTCTACGGTCAACTCTCCGCGGTCGTGGAGCCGATCGCCGCGGTGGTCGGTGCCGCCGTCGTGGTGCTCGCGCGCCCGTTGTTGCCCTACGCGTTGGCCTTCGCGGCGGGGGCGATGTTCTTCGTGGTCGTCGAAGAGGTAATCCCCGAAGCTCAGCGTGGCGGCAACGCCGATCTGGCCACGCTCTCCGCGGTCACCGGGTTCACCGTCATGATGACGCTCGACGTCGCCCTGGGATAGCCCGTCTAGTCCTTGACCAGCAGGTAACAGGCAACGGCCTCCACGATCGAGTGCACCCCCAGCTTGCCGAGGATGTGTTGCACGTGGTTGCGAACGGTGACGTAACTCACGTGCGTCTTCTCCGCGATCGCTTGAAGGCTCTCGTCGCGGGCGAGGAGCTCCAGGATCTCGGTCTCCCTAGGCGTCAGGCCCAACCGTTGCGACGACTCGTGCGTGTGCTCGTTTGAGCGCGAGGCGACCCGCTCGAGGTATTCCTCGAAGCGATGGGCGCGATCGGCTTCGAGGGCACAGTGCACCAAACAGGCCCCATCGCGCCCCGGCAGGGAGAGCGAGAGGAACAGCACGTCGATCCAGTGCTCTTTCCCTGTCGCGCTCATGACGCGCATGCTGACCGGCTCGATCTCGTTTTTTCTCCGAGCGAGTTGGAAGACGGTGCAGTTCGGCTTGCAGTGAGGCCGACCCACGGCGTCTCTGCCGGCGATGACCCGGTGGCAGGGGTGACCCACGCAGTCGGACGCGGGCCGGCCGAGCAACTGCTCCGCGCGCTGGTTCATGTAACCGATCGTGCCGTCGCGTTTCGTGATCCAGACGGGCGTTCCGAGCCCCTGGACCCAGGTGGGTAAGCACTCCGGCGACTCGCAGCCATCCGTGTTCCGACCACCACTCACGTTGCCAAGCCTCTACGCCCAAGGGTAGCCGCCGGCCGGGCCGTTTGTCATGGTGGATTCCCGAACCACAAAAAACCGCACCGCAGGGCCCCGATTCGGCCGTCGGGCCCCACGGTGCGTACCGAGCTCTGCGTGATGTCTCGCCGCCTAGAAGTTCACCGCGTGGTCGAGATGGGCGGCGTTCATGCGTTCCCTCATCCGGGGGGGGGAAGGGATCATCGCTGAGCTTGGCCACACACAGAGGCTCGGTCCCGAAGATCTCGATACCCGGAACGAAGTCAGGCTACCGCCGTCGCCGGCAGGACGCATGATGCGGGCGCATCATTTTTGTCCTCAAATACGGGCAAATCCGGTTTCGGGTTTCCCCGATATCGGGACACGAGACGGACGCGTAGCTTTTGCTAGGGGTTGCGAATGACGGATCGATCCACGTCGAATCCAGACAGCGCCCGGGACTCGTCTCACAAGAAGCCCGGCAGGGGGGATCATCGCGAGTTCACGCGTGAGCTGCTGCGCGATCTGCAGGCCCTCGAGCGGATGGTCGCCGAGGACCAGATCGAGTCCGACGTTTGCCGCATCGGCGCCGAGCAGGAGCTGTTCATCGTCGACCGCAACTGGATGCCCGCACCGTTGTCCTCGGAGCTCCTCGAAGAACTCGACGACTCCCATTTCACGACGGAGCTGGCGCGCTACAACCTGGAAGTCAACCTCGATCCGCTCGTCTTGAGCGAGGATTGCCTCACCGATCTCGAAACCCAGTTACGCAACTCCATCGCCAAGGCGGAGGCGGCCGCGCGGAATCACGGCGGCTCGATCGTTCTCGCGGGAATCCTGCCGACGCTGTCGCGTCAACACGTCTCGTTGGGCTACATGACTCCGGCAGAGCGTTACCGGCAGCTCAACGAGACCATGACCCGGCTTCGCGGAGGTCCCTACGATCTGCGGATCAAGGGTCGTGACGAGATGATGCTGCGCCACGACAACGTCATGCTGGAGGCCTGCAACACCAGCTTTCAGATTCACCTGCAGGTCTCGGGTCAGGATTTCATCCATCGCTATAACGTCGCACAGATGATCTCGGGACCGGTGCTCGCTGCGACGACCAACTCACCGGTCCTGTTCGATCGTCAGCTGTGGTCCGAAACCCGGATCGCCCTGTTCCAGCAGGGAACCGATGAGCGTTCGCCTCACCTGGCGCAGTTCCGCTCCAAACCGCCGCGGGTGAGCTTCGGGGCGCGCTGGCTGGAGCGTTCGGCCGTCGAGGTCTTCGAGGAGGACATCGCACGTTTCCGGACGCTGTTCGGAGGGGGGCTCGGCGAGAACTCTATCGGTGAGCTGGCAGCCGGGCGCGTCCCGCAGTTGCTCGCGCTGCGCCAGCACAACGGAACCGTGTACCGCTGGAACCGTCCCTGTTACGGCGTCTCCGAGGGCCGACCGCACCTGCGCATCGAGTGCCGCTACATCCCGGCGGGCCCCAGCATCGTCGACGAGGTGGCCAACGCGGCGCTGTGGCTGGGTCTGATGGTTGGAGCCTCGAAGCGGTTCGAGAACCCGGCCGATCTGTTGCCGTTCGGCGCCGTCCGGAGGAATTTTTTGCGTGCTGCGCGCTCCGGTCTGGCGGCGCAGTTCCTGTGGCTCGACGGCAAGCAGATCACCGCACAGCGGTTGTTGCTCGACGAGCTCATCCCGCTCGCGCGAGAGGGGTTACTCGATCACGGCTGCGCCGCGGACGACATCGATCGGTACCTCGACATCATCGAGGCGCGTGTCGACACGCGTACGACCGGAGCGAACTGGCTCGTGCGCTCTCACGACATGCTGAGTGAAGTCGACACCATATCCGGGCGTGCGGCAGGTCTGGTTCAGGAGATGCACGCGCACCAGCAAAGCGGCAAGCCCGTTCACGAGTGGCCCACGCTCGAGCCTTCCCGGCCGACCGGAAAGTACTGCGCGACCGTCGATCAGATCATGACCACGGACCTGTTCACCATCCACCCCGACGAGCTGATTCACCTGGCGGCCCACGTGATGGACTGGAAGCACGTGCGCCACGTCCCGGTGGAGGACGAGCGCCAGCGGCTCGTCGGGTTGATCTCGCACCGCGTGTTGCTGCGCGTCCTGTCTCGTCAGGCAACCGCGGGCGAATCTTCCTCGATGCGAGCGCGAGACATCATGGCCACCGAGGTGATCGTGGTCACACCCGACACGCCCACGCTCGACGCGATCGAGCTGATGGGGAAGAACGAGGTCAGCTGCCTACCGGTCGTCAACGATCATGGCGAGCTGGTCGGGATCTTGACGGAGCGCGACCTCGTCCGCATCGCTACCCCGTTGCTGCGGCGGTTCCTCAACCACGCGCAGAACGGAGACACCGTCGCGTCCGACTCCTGATCAAACCCTCTATTTCCGGCGCAAGTCGAACGACTCCAGCAGACGGACACTCAGCCAGACCTTCTGCACGTCGGGCGCAATGCCGTCCGCGTCGTGGTGGGCGTACTTGAACACGGCGTCCACACGCTCACAGAGCTTGCGCGACAGCGCGAGACCGAACTCGTCCCCGTAGTCGGCGCTGCCGTTGTCGGCCTCGAAGCTGTGGTACTGGGCTTTCAAGACGAATTTCTCGAACGAGAACCGGGCGTTCAGAAAGACATCGACCAGGCCGTCTGCGGGTGTGTTGAGGAAACGATCGGCCCAGCCGTTGTAGGCGTGCAGCGTGGCCAGCGGTCGCTGGAATCCGTACATCCCGTCTCCGCCGAGCTGCTCGAGGTTCGCGCCGACGCCCCAGCGCCTGGCTTCATAGCCCACCTCCAGGGCGAGGTACTCTGCCTCGTTGATCGCCGCACCGTTGGAGTGGGGTTCCTGGTCGATCCACTCCGCGCGATAGCGGATGTGCCGCTTGTCGTTCAACTCGTGCTTCCCGATCCAGCGCAGACCCACGTTGCGGTGCGAGCGTAGCGGATCGTTTTCGAATTCGAAGTAATGCAGCACCGCCGTCACCGTCCCCGGCCCGAGGACGACACTGCCCTCGCCGACCCAGCCGTCGAGCTCGAACTGACGACTGAGAGCGCTGGGGTGGTCGTCGCCGAAGATCCTGTTGGCCTGTGCCAGGTACCCGCCGAAGAATCGATACCTCCCGGCGCTTCGCTCCGCGGTCACGGCGTCGTAGGTCTGCTGGTTCTGGCGCCACCCGACATCGCCGATGATGCGGCCGCCATCGCGGTTGATGCGCTGCCGCCCGAGCGTGACCCCGATCGACTTCGGCGCCTTGTAACTCAGCCAGGCGCGGTTGACCTCCGTCGCCTCCGGATCGGCGACCGTGGCGAACCTGGTCCGGCCGTTGGCCGTGTCGTTGAAGCGCGCGCTCCCGATAGCGCTGATGTCCTCGAACTCGAGTCCGAGACCCCAGCGCGAACGCCTGGCCTCGAGGGCCGCGCGCGTGCGTAACGTCGTCGCGTTGGCCTGGTCGGTGGCCGCATCGTCGTCGACGTACTCGTAGCGCAACCGCGCGTCGATCTTGGCATCGACACTCCACTCGTCGGAAGAACCGTTCGAGTCGGCCGCGAACAGGTTCGCGGGGAGCACGAAGGACGTGACCAAACAGAAAGTGGTCACGAACACACGAATTCTCGATCTCACGTCAATTTCCTTCGTTGGTCCCGAGGAATTTAACGGGTGCTCACGGACGGAGCCATTATGACTTCCCGTCCGCGCCATTCGGGAATCCCGTACGGATCCGACGCGGGTTCGTCAGAAACGACGGTAGCCGCGCACGGACTCTTCCAGCGCCGCGAAGGCGGGGCCCGGATCGGTCGATCGGTCCCACGACGCGTAGATTCCGGCGAACAACGTGGTCTCGCGATGCATCGTGCGCTTCACGTCGCCCTCGGCGGCGGCGCCCTCGGGCCGCCAGTCTTCCCCGGTTTCCGCGGCTCGCCGGAGGAGATCCCGCGCGCCTCGCGAGTCCCCCTGTCTCCAGTCGAGGTAGGCAAGCAGGAACAAGGCGTCCCCGGCCGACGGGTTCGTGCCGTGGATCCAGCGCAGGCTCTGCCTCGCGGCCTCGAGGTCCCCCTGCACGATCTTCGTTTCGGCCAGGACCATGCGCGCGCCGGTCGCCTCCGGGTTGATCTCGACGGCGCGGGCTAGCGCTTCCTCCGCCTCCTTCAATGCCACGGAGGAGGTCGCGCTCATGGCGCGCAACGTGCCCCACCGCTTGAAGGCCCGATGACTGCTCCGATTGAGCCGCATCAGGGCCTCGAAGCGCCGTAGGGCCGCGTCAAGCTCGCCCCTTTCCGCCAGGCAATTGCCGAGGTAGTAGATCGAGTCTTCGTGGGTCGGATCGATCTCGAGGGCCCGGTGGAAGAGATCGATGGCGGTCACGAGGTCCTCTTCGGCCTTCATGGCATGAACCGCCGCGCGCTGCACGTTCCAGAATTCGGATACCTGCTCGCGTGTCAACGGCGGTCGTGGCGCGGCGAGGAGGCGCGGTTCCGGCTCGCCCTCGCGGATTTCCCAGATCGACCGCCCGGTCAGCCCGGTCACATGCTGAACGCTACCCCCGGGCCAGTGCACCTCGACGGATTCCAGCCGGTCGGGACCGAGCCCGACGTGCAGCCGGCGACTGCTCTGCGAGAGGTAGGAAACTCCGGAAACCGCGCGTCGATGGGCCACGTCCCCCGCGACGGCGACGACACGGGCTCCTTCGGCGGGTCCGTACCCGTTCTCGACACGGGCTCGCAGGCTCAGCTGCACCCAGTTACCCTGCTCCGTTTCGTTGCGCAGTAGTCGCACGCCGCCGCCATCTCCGTCGATCAGCAGGACGTCGATGTCTCCGTCGTTGTCATAGTCCGCGAGCGCCAGTCCGCGGGCCACGCGCGGAACGGCGAACGGGTCGCTGAGCGGTGCCAGGTCGTGAAAGAAACGGCCGTGATCGTTCCAGAACAGGAACGGCAGCTCCGGTGTCAGGTGCCGGGGCACCGTCTGCTCCTCGAATGTGCTGCCGTTGGCCACCGCCAGATCGAGCCAGCCGTCCGCATCGAAGTCGAAGAACTCGGCCCCCCAGCCGACACTTCGCAGTGCGATCTGTCCGAGACCGCGTTGATCGGCAAAGTCGACGAAACGAAGCGGGGCCCCTTCGGCAGACTCGAGTCCGGCATCGTCGACGAAGCGGGAATCGTACAAAGCGTTTTCCTGCGCGACCCAGTGAGTGACGAACAGGTCGTCGTCGCCGTCGCGGTTCCAGTCGCCGGCGGCGAGCCCCATCGCCCCGCGGTAGTCGGCGACCCAGGCCGCGTGGCTGGCGTCCTCGAACCGGCCTTCGCGGTTGAGGTACAGCGCGTTGTCCGAGATGTCGTTGGCCACGTAGAGATCGGGCCAGCCGTCGTCGTCGAGGTCGTGCCACAACGCGACGAGACTACGACCGTCCGGATTCGAGACACCTCGCGACTCCGCTTGTTCATCGAATGTTCCGTCGCCTCGGTTGACGAACAACAGGTTGCGTTCCGGCTTGTAAGAAGATGGATTCAGCGTGTACGGGATCTGGCGCCCGTATTGCGACGAGATGCGATCCTTCCCGGACACGTCCGGAACGTACTGGACGTAGCCGCAGATGTAGAGGTCCAGGTCTCCGTCGCGATCGAAATCGGACCACGACGCCCCCGCCCAGTATCCTTGCGGTGACGCGAACTCGTCATCCCGCTCGAAGTGCCCGGAATCGTTGCGAAACAGCCGCAGTGTGTCGTATCCGGTGACGACGAGGTCGAGATCGCCGTCGCCGTCGTGGTCGCCCCATGCGGCGCTCATGCCGACGATGCGCGTTTCGGGAAACTCCTCGACCCGGGCGAAGGTCCCATCGCCGAGGTTCTCGAACAGTTCCGATGGGGCGAGGTCGTTCTCGGCTGCAGTCAGCGGGCCACCGGCGCTGACGAGGAACAGGTCGTCGTCGCCGTCGCCGTCGAAGTCGCCCCAGGCGGCACCCGGACCCATGTCCTCGGGGAGTTGTGACGTGCGTTCACCCGCGAACGTGCGGAAACCGGAGAGCCCCGCGGCCTCCGTCACGTCGACAAAGCGCGGTAGCGGCGCGCCATCGGGTATGTCGCGACTCAGCGCGCGCGTGATCTCGCTGTGCTGCTCGCCGGTCCTGTACTCTTCGGTACGTGAGGCCCGAAATGCGTAAAGGGACAGCAACGAGGCGACGACCGCGACCGCAAAGACGATCGCGACGGTCCCGTAAAGCTTTCGACGCCGTCTTCCGAGTGGCCGTTTCCGATTCGAGACCAACCGGTCATCCCCCGGTTCGGGATGACGGATCCATGACGCGGACGGTCGTCGTGGCACTGGAGATCTCGACCGGCGGGGCGGTCAGCCCGGCGTCCTCACCGAACATGTAGTCCAGCAGGAACTGGTCGAACTTGCGGTAGTTGAGCTTGGCCTCGATTCGATACTCTTTCGCCGCAGGAGTGGACGGTATCGTGTGGGCCGCCACCGAGTCGTCCGTGGCCGCCCCCTCGGGCGGTCGCGGAATGTCTGAAGGGCAACCGATGTCGAACTCGACCGTGTCGGTGAAGCCGGGGAACAGCGCGCGCCGGAAGCGCACGCCGACCATCTCCCACAGGTTGTGGCGGTCGATCAGGTTCCCGTACTGGTCCACGGGCTCGACCTTGAACAGGAAGGTTCCGGGCTCGAGGTAGTTCCGCTCGTCCCTGCGCCCGGAGGTGTAGATCACCGTTCCGTGGTCGTCGGTGACCTCGAGCTCGACCCAGCTCTGGATGATGTCCAGCGGACCGGTGGGAAAGTCGTGACCGACCTTGTTCGAGGTCAGGATGACGCGGAGCGGGATGGACTCTCCCGGCGCAATGGTTTCGGGTGCTTCCAGATCGATCCCGATGATCGGACCGGTACCCCATTTGTCGCTGATCTCCGGAATCTCGTAGCGCCCCTGGAGCCACAGCTCGGTCAGCCGGACCTGTTCTTCCCAGCCCTCGATCTGCAACAGCTGGGGCATCACGTTGTTCGAGGCGACAAAGCGATGGCTACGATGCTTGCCGTCGTCGGGGCTGCGGTTGTAGTCGGCGGCGTCGCCGGACGCCGGATCGTTCGAGTCGACCAGCGGCATGTGGCACTCGCGGCACTCGACCGTGCGCTCCGGATTGCCCTCCTGGTTCCAGTGGCTCGCGGCCCAGTTGTCGTACTGATTCTGCAGCTGAACCCACCCGACCTTGTTGACCTCCTCGTCGATGAACTGCTTGTGACACGCCGCGCAGTACTCGGGCGCCTTGTACATGCGCTTGCTGAGCTTGTTGTGCTCGTCCGGATAGGTCCGGATGAGGAAGTCGCGCAAGACTCGCTTGAAACCTTCGGACTCCCACTGATAGAGGTATTCCGAGGGCTGCGACACGACGTAGTTGGCATTGCCCTGCAGGTCGGTCTCGTGGATCGCGTGGCAGGACAGGCACGAGACGCCCTCGTTGTAGCCGTGCAGGCCGGTCAGGTCCTCGACGAAGATGTTCTTCGTGCCCGAGAACAGCGAGATCGGATCGTGACAGCCGCCGCAGTAGCGCGTCGACTCCGGTCCGTTCTGCTCCGCCATGATGGACTGGATCTTCTGGAACGCGGCATCCTTGGCGGCGTAACCGTGAGCACTCGGCCTCCACTCCTCCAGTATCTGAGCGTGGCAACCACTGGTTCCGCAGGAATCCGAACCGGCGAGCACGCGCGAGTCGAATGCCCCGCCGGTCTCGGTGCGGGCCAGGCTCGGCGCGAACGGCCGATCCTCGCCGTACAGGAAGGCGTAGTCCTCCGGGAACTCGTTCACGTATTCCGTCCCGGAGTAGAACGACGACAACCCCAACGCTGCCAGACAGCCGATCGCGGTGACACCGACCGAGACCACGATCAATCTCTTCGCATCGACGGCCTGGCGCTTGCGCCACATACGTACAAGCGGGATGAACAGGTGAGGGAGCGTCACCACGAGCACCGCGATCCCCGAATACAGGTGGACGTTGCGCCAGACGGCGGACATGCTCAAGGCGAACAACCCCTGCCAGGTGACGACCACGCCGGAGACCGAGCAGATCAACAGCGCGATAAGCGCGATGTAGCCCAGGAACACGACCTGGGACATCGTGTACCGTCGATAGTCGTCCCAGTGGACCGCGCAGTACCACGCGATCGGAAGCAGGATGACGATCCCGGCAAGGGTGTGAAGCAACACACTCCATTCAACGGCTGCATGAAACGGACTCAGGGTGATCGCCAATCCCGAGACCCCTTCGAACAAGAACAAAGCCATGCTGAAGCGTGCGAGGCGAGAGCCCCACCCCGTCCGAAGATCCTGTTGTTCGCTCATCAACTCTACTCCGAGTGCGTTGCCCGCGGTTGCCTCGCGCAACACCGGCACGGCCGGTCGAGGATTGCCGACGGAAAACCTACTGTTCGAAATCCTACAGCGAACCGCCGCGCGAAGCCGCCGGAGTTTTGTAAGTGAATTCCCGTATCAAGAACCACCGACGACTCAGTCGGTTCGTGGGCGTAGCGTCCTGGGGAACAACACGTTGTTCTCCAGGCCAGGTGGATGTGCTGCATCAACTCTTCCTCAAAATCGGCCAACCCCGAATACAGCGCGCGCCATGTGGCGCACGCTCCCTCCGGCGCGATGAAGTCGTGGGCCAGCTTGCGCACAGATAAGAGCATTTCTCCCACCCCCTCGTGCTCTTGCTCCATCACGTGGATCGGCATGATGGCCAGCGCGCCTCGTCCGTCTCGTATCATCGGAAACAAGATTTGCTCTTCCTTTTGCATGTGCCGCTCGAGCTCCGCGGCGAACTCACGGAGGCGGTCCGTCAATCCGTGAGGGCAGTCGGGCTTGTTGCCATGGATGGTCTCGACCTTCTCGGCCATCTCGATCATCCTCGGGAGATCCTGACGGTGCGTCCCGTGAAAATGGTCCAGGATGTGATCCAGCAGATCCTCGAGCGGTTTCTCGTCCCAACGGTCGAACGTATCGTCCGCCCAGCGTTCTTCCGCACGGATCTCCTCGATCATGTTCTCGAAATCAATGCCCTTTCTGTCGCAGGTTTCCTTGAGACTGATGTTGCCGTGGCAGCAGAAATCGAGGCCATGCTTGTAAAAGACGCGCGATGCGCCGGCCTGGGTGACGGCCAGATCCGCCAGTGTCGTCTCGCTCGTGATGGTGCGCATGGTGGAACCTCCACGGGGACTCGCGCGGGACCGCCGAATCCGGAACCTAGACCCGAGGCAAAGACTAGACGGCGGCGGCGTGCCGCAGCCATTGTGACTTTCCGGCACCGGACTTCGGCAAACCCGTATGATCACTTCCGATTTACCGGGCAGATTCTCTATACTGTCCCGCCGGGGACCCAGGGAGCAGCACCTTGACTGAGATACAACGCACATCCACGCCCGAAGAAGACGCCGCGCGCTGGTCGGCCGTCTTCGACGCCGTCGTTCACGGGGTCGTCACGGTCGATCGCGAGGGGATCATCCGATCCGCGAACCAGGCCTGTCAGTTGATGTTCGGTTGGACCGAGGGCGAGCTGGTCGGGCACAACTGCAGCCTTCTGATGCCCTCGCCGGATCGCGAGAATCACGACGGGTACATCAAGCATTACTTGAAGACCGGCCAGCGCAAGATCATCGGGATCGGACGAGAGGTCCTCGCGCAGAGAAAGGACGGGAGCAAGTTCCCGATTCACCTGTCGGTCGGTGAGTTTCGCTCGGCTGCAGGTCTCGGCTTCGTGGCGATCCTCCATGACATCAGTGCGCAACGTCGAGCCGAGGAAAACGCGAGAGTTCATCGCGAAAGACTGGAGCGGATGGACCGCATCAGCCTCGCCGGGGAAATGGCCAGTGGTATCGCCCACGAGGTCAACCAGCCGTTGAGTGCGATCGCGAACTATTCCCGCGCCCTCTTGCACATGCTCGGCACGGTCACGGACAACTCGGAAGATCTTCGCAGCACGGTCGACAAGATCCGTATCCAATCGCACCGGGCCGGCGAAATCGTGAGGCGCATGCGTGACTTCGTCTCGCGACACGAGACCGAGCCAAGCCCGACATCGATCAACGAGGTCGTCGACGAGGTGCTCTCGCTGGCCCATCTCTCTTTCGGCCCTACCCTGGTCAAGCTCGACACCGATCTGGAAAAGAACTTGCCGGATGTCTTGTTCGACAGGGTTCAGCTCCAGCAGGTGATCCTGAACCTGGTCAACAACGCCGTCGAGGCGATCGGGGTAGGAACCACGGGGGCGGTGACGATTCGCACCTTTTCCGAGAGCCCGTCGACCATTACGTTGCACGTGGTCGACGATGGGCCCGGCATCCCACCGGAGATCGAAGACCGCCTGTTCGAACCGTTTTTCAGCAACAAACACCACGGAACCGGGATGGGGTTGGCCATCTCCCGTTCAATCGTCGAGGCCCAGGGCGGTACGCTCGGATTCGTCCGCAACCCGACCGCCGGTGTTACTTTCTACGCGCAGTTCCACGCAATGAGACCGGAAGGTGAGGAAGATGAGTGATTCTGTCGTTTGGATCGTGGATGACGACGAAGCCGTCTGCGATAGCCTGGGCTTGCTACTCAAGACCGTGGGGCTGACCGCACGGACGTTCCCCGACGGGAAGTCGTTCCTGGAGAACTTCGAAGACGACCTGCCGGGGTGCATCGTGGTCGACCTGCGCATGCCCGGGATGAGCGGCCTGGAGTTGCAGGATGCGTTGCATCAGCGGCGTTCGACGGTGCCGATCGTGTTCATCACCGGTCACGGTACGGTGGACTCCGCGGTACACGCGATGCGGGCCGGCGCGATCGACTTTCTCACGAAGCCGGTTGACGACCAGGAGTTGCTCGACACGATTCAGCGTGCGATCCGGATGGATCGGGAATCCAGGGAGTCGCTCTCCGAGCGTGAGAAACTGGCGGAAAGGTACGCGACGCTGACCAACCGGGAGAAAGAAGTCATGGCTCTGGTCGTCGAAGGCCACGCCAACAAGGTCATGGCTTACGACCTCGGGGTCAGCGAACGAACCATCGAGATCCACCGTTCGCGCGTCATGAAGAAGATGGAGGCCAACTCGCTCCCGCACCTGGTGCGGATGGCGCTGGATTTGAAGTAGGGAAGTTCAGCCACAGTGGATCCGAAGCGACTCAAGGTGCTCAAGGCGTTTCGACGGCTTGCGCCCCGCCACCGGTATAACGTCTGGCGCCTGGTCGGATTGACCGTTTCGATGGGGATCCTGCTCCTGGTCCCCCTGTCGGGCCTGGCTCGGCTGGATCTCTGGCGCGGGAACCATCTGGTGCTCTTCGAGCGTGCCCCGTTCAATCTGACTTTGGCCGTCGTTATAGGTATTTTTTCCCTGATCTATGCGGCGACCTTCCTGATCAACCTCGTCGCCGGACGGATGTTCTGCGGCTGGGGCTGTCCGATCGGCCAACTCCACCGCCTGACCGAAAACCCGGCGACGCCGGGACTGACCCGGGTGCAGCTCCGGGTGCGGCGACTCCAGGCGGCGATGTTCGCGCTCCTGCTGCCGGCATCCGTGCTGGCCTGGTGGCTCGACTGGCGGATCCTGTTCTCGGGTTCTCCTGCCGAACGACTCGCCGTAGCCGCGGCGCTCTTCTCGGGCACGGGATTGGCGCTGGCCCACGGCCGCTGGTGGAGCTGGCGTTTCTGCCGCCAGGCCTGCCCGATCGGCTTGTACTATTCGTTCGTTGCCCCGGCGCGTTGGTTCGGCATCACCTTCCAGCGCCCAGATACCTGCATCGAGTGCAACCTCTGTGACCACGTCTGCCCGGTCGACCTCCTCCCACGGTCGTTGCCGGAGCCGATACCTTCGCGCGGCGGACTCTCCATCGCCGATGCGCCGGGGCGGAATCATTGCCTGGAGTGTGGGGACTGCGTGCGTGCGTGCGAGTGGATCGTGCGGCAGAAAACCGGCGGCATCGCGCCGCTGGAGCTGGGATTTCACCGACCGCCGGCACAGAGAAAGGAGTCAAATGAGTTCGCAACGTACTCCACAGGAGCGTGAACGACTCATCGAGGAACACGTCGACGCGATCCGGCGGCTCGAGAGCGAGGGGCGCGAGGAGGACACCGGCGGTTGGCCGCCGCAGGGCTTTTACCTGCTCTGGCATCTCGTCGTCGGGATCACGCTCGGCGGACTCGCTGCCCTGGTCAGCCTCGGCTTCAACGTCGTCGGCGCACCGCTGTTCGGGCAACCGTCGATGCAGCTGATCCGCGTCTACCTGACCTTCCCGATGGGCGAGCGCGCGCTGACGGCGGAGGAGGGTCTGGCGCTGTCCGTCGGCGCCGGGTTGTACCTGATCACCGGCGCAATCCTGGGCATCGGGTTCCACCTGGTGCTGCGGACCTTCCGCCCGGATGGCCCGACGAAAATGTTCCTCGTCGCCACGGCGCTCGGGTTGGGCCTGTGGATCGTCAACTTCTACCTGATCCTGAGCTGGCTCCAGCCGGTGCTGCTCGGCGGGCGCTGGATCGTCGACGAGATCCCGTTCTGGGTCGCGGCGCTGACGCATCTGGCGTTCGCCTGGACGATCTGGGTCGGCGAGTACTGGGGCCGGTTCGAGCCGGCGGGGGGCCGACGATGAGTCGCCGGACCCGCTTTGCTCTGCTACCGGCCGCCATCTGCATGATTCTCGCGGGTTGCGCGTCACCCGAGGCGGAGCCGGCCGAGGAGGCCGACCCGATCGAAGCGCTCGCGACCACCGACACCTCGGATCCGCTCGACTACCCGCGCCGCTGGGAGACGCTCGAGCCGGGCGACTTCGTCGCTTACAACCGACGGCTCAACATGCTGCAACGCGGGCGCGAGGTCTACGCAAAATACTGCGTCGGCTGCCACGGAGAGAACGGACAGGGCGACGGTCCGGCGGCGGTTCGGCTGATCACCCAGCCGCGCGATTTCACCAGCGGGGTCTACAAGTTCCGCTCGACCGACTCGGGCAGCCTGCCGATGGAGGCGGACCTCTACCGGACGATCACGCGCGGGCTGTCCGGCGTGAGCATGCCCGGCTTCCCGTTGATGCCGCACCGCGACAAGCTCGCGGTCATCGAGTACATCAAGCGGATGTACCCGGCGTGGGAGGACGAGGCCGGCCGTCGCGTCGTCGTCGCCAGCCCGCGCGCCCCCGCCGACGTGGATTCCCAGCGGCGCATCGACCGCGGTCGCATCGTCTACGTCGCGATGCAGTGCACGCAGTGCCACGGCACCGACGGAAGCGGCCGCGGTGCGACCCAGACCGAGTACGTCGACGCGTGGGGCAACTCGCAGAAGGCGTTCGATTTCACACGCGGTTCGCTCAAGACGGGCAACACGCCGGAGGACATCTATCGCACGTTCCACACCGGCCTGCGCAGCATCATGCCGTCGTTCGACGGGACGACCCTGATGACCGTGGCGCAGCAGGGGTTCCCGCCGCAGGAAGGGCTGCTCGAGCGGGGCGAGCTGGAACGGCTCGGACCCGCGCTCGCCGACTTCCCCGAAACCGTTGCGGCGGTTTTCGAGCTGCCGCTCGAGCAACAGCGGACGCTGGGTGAGCGTAACAGCTGGGATCTCGTGGGCTATATCCGCTCGTTGCGAGACGCCGAAACGACCGCCGAGGCCGTGCTGGGCCGGCCGGCAGGGGGAGCGACTCCATGACACGAAACGATTCACCGCTGGTGCACGGGGCGATGGTGCGCTGGCACCTCTCCACCGCGATGCTGTGGTTGTGCATCTCGTTGTTCGCGGGGCTGCTCTACTCGCTCCAGCTGCTGCAACACTGGCCGCTGCCGAAGATCGAGGTCCTCTCGCCCGGTCGCATCCGCATGATCCACACCAACCTGATCGCCTTCGGGTTCCTGACCAACGCGTTCTTCGCCATGCTGTACTGGACGGTCCCGCGGCTCACCGGAGTGCGCGTCGCTTCGCGCCGGCTCGGGTGGACGATCCTCGTCGCCTGGAACGCGATCGTGCTCGCGACCTACGTCGGGCTGCACCTCGGGCAGGCGCAGGCCGTCGAGTGGGGCGAGACGCCGGTGTGGGTCGACCCGCTGGTCGTGGTCGGCGCGATCCTGGTCTGGATCCAGTTCTACACGCCGATCGTCAAGACCAAGGAACGCTCGCTGTACGTCTCGCTGTGGTACTTCTCGGCGGGGTTCGTCTGGCTCGGCCTGACGTACATCATGGGCAACTTCATCCCGCAGTATCTCGTTGCGGGCAACGCCGCGGGGCCGCTGCTCGGTCTGTACATCCACGACCTGGTCGGGCTGTGGGTCACGCCGATGGGCTGGGGCATGATGTACTTCTTCGTGCCGATCATCCTGCGGAAGCCGATCTGGTCGCACGCGCTGTCGCTGGTCGGCTTCTGGGGCCTGGCCTTCTTCTACCCGCTGCAGGGCGTGCACCACTTCCTCGGCTCGCCGATCCCGATGTTCGCGCAGTACAGCGCGGTGATCAGCACGATCGCCATCGAGATCGTCGTCACCACGGTGATCATCAACTTCTTCATGACCTGGAAGGGCAGCGAGGGCTCGCTGAAGCGCAGCATCCCGATCCGCTGGTTCTGGGTCGGGGCGCTGAACTACTTCATCACCTGCCTGCAGTGCGCGTTCCAGGTCACGCTGACCTTCCAGCAGGTGATCCACTTCACCGACTGGGTCGTGGGCCACGCGCACCTGGTGATGTTCGGCGTCTTCAGCTTCTGGATCTTCGGCATGATCGAGCACCTGTGGCCCAAGCTGACCGGGCGCGAGTGGTGGAGCCTGAAGCTGCGCAGCATTTCGTTCTGGACCACGGCAATCGGCCTGTCGGGCATGTTCCTGACGCTCACCGCCGGCGGACTGCTCGAGGGCTTCATGTCGCTCAACCTCGTGCCGCGCGAGACGATCCTGGAGGCCATGCGGCCGTTCTGGTTCGTCCGCACCACGATGGGGTTCGCGATCATCGCCGGCGTGGGTTGCCTCGCGACCAACATGGTGATGACGGTTGTCGCCTCGCGTGCGGCACACGCGGATTTCGAATACGCGCCTTACGAGGAGCAGGGAGAGGAGGCCAGCGTTGGAACGATTTAGCTTTGTCTTCCTCGTGGCGGGCCTGTTCTTCTTCGCGCTGGCCTTCCTGATCAGCGGGGCGATCCCGATGCTCGCCGTCAAGGACCTCGACGTGCGCACCGTCGAACAGCTGGCTCAGAAGCCGCCGTTCGAGTTCGCGTTGCTGAGTGAACAGTACCCCGACGCCTACGCGAAGGCGTTCCCGGGGATGTCGCAGACCGAGGCGTTCGCCGAGGCGCTGCGGACGGGACACCGGACCTACATCGGCGAGGCCTGCTGGCACTGCCACTCGCAGCAGGTCCGGCCGTGGGGCAACGACGAGGCGCGCTACGGCCGCAAGAGCTTCCCCGAGGAGTACCACAACGAGCTGAACATGCCGCCGCTGTGGGGCACGCGGCGCATCGGCCCGGACCTGATCCGCCGCGGCGGCCGGCAGTCCAACGACTGGCACGTGGCGCACTTCTACAACCCGCCGGACGTCAACCCCGGAAGCGTGATGCCGGCCTATCCGTGGTTCTACGAGGCCGACGGCCTCACGCCCAACAAGAAAGGGCTCTCGATCATCACTTACGTGCAGTGGTTGGGCAGCTGGCTTCCGCGCGGCGACGAGACGCTGTACGACCTCGAGGCGCTTGCCGCCGATTACCGTGCGCCGGTCCTGCCGGCGGTGCCCGGCGCGGAGGTCGAACAGACCGACGACGGCGGTGAAGACGATTTCTGGGGCGAGGAGTAGCGCGATGATGAGACTCGAATCCGTCAAGCCGCAACCGGTCGATCGTGATCGCTCACGTGCGCCACGTCTGTTCCTGTGGGTCTTCAGCATCCTGATGGTCTTGACTGCGGGAACGGCGTTCATCATGAAACTGATCGACTTTTACGTCACCGCGACGCGTGAGGGCGCCGCGGCGCTGGGCTCGTTCCTGATCCCGGTACTGAATTACCTGTGCATCGCTGCGGGGTTCGCTGCACTGTTCATCTGGGCCCATTCGCGGGGACAGTTCCGCAACGTCGAAGCGCCGAAGTACCGCATGCTGGAGCAGAACCGAAAGTGGGACCTGGAGTGGGAACGGGAGCAGCAACGATGAAACCGTTCAAACTGCACAAGTACCTGAGCTACCAGGGTTATTCCTTTCCCTGGTACGTGACGTTGATCTGGATCGCGTTCTTCACGGGCGGTGTGATCTACCTGATCAAGCATCTGCTTTTTTAGGGCATGAGGACCTGCCTGCATTGCGGTCTCCCCGTGCCGCCGCGGCGCAACGATGAGTTTTGTTGCTTCGGCTGCCGCGTCGTCCACGGTGTCGTGCGGCCGGCGGCCGCGGACGGCGAAAGCGGCCCGCTCCCACGGCTCCGCGTGCAGCTCTTCGTCGGGTTGTTCACGGCGCTGAACGTGATGGCGCTGAGCTTCGCTTACTACGGCCCCGGTGTCTTCGGGCAGGCGGCCGTACCGACCGGGATCTGGGGCTCGGTTGCCGAGCTCTTCGAGTACCTGCTGCTGTTCCTGACGAGCGTGGTGGTCGCGACACTCGGGTTGCCGATGTTTCTCGACGCATTGCACGACGGCGCCGGACGCTTAGGCTGGATCAACGCGCGGACACTCGTCTGCGCGGGCGTGTTCGCCGCGTTCGTGCTCAGCGCCTGGCACACGCTGGCCGGAATCGACCCGATCTACTACGACACCGTCACGATGGTGCTCGTGGTCGTGACGATCGGCAAGAACCTCGAGGCGCGGGCCAAGCGGCGCGCTTCCGTCGAACTGACCGCGGCGCTCACCGAGCTTCCCGACCGCATCGACGTGGTCCGTGACGGTAGGCAGTTCGAGATCGAGACCGCGGCACTGCGGATCGGGGACGTCGTCTGCGTTCGGCCGGGCCAGGTCGTTCCGGTCGATGGGGTGATCGAGGGGGGCTGCAGCTTCGTTGATGCGAGCGGGATCACCGGCGAGCCGCACGCCGCATCCTTGTCGATCGGGGATCGGGTGTTTGCCGGCTCGATCGCGATCGACGGGATGCTGCGCGTACGTGCCGAGCACGTGGCGTCGGAGCGACTACTGGCACACGTTGACCGCTTGCTTCGCGAAGCCCTCGAGCACCGCTTCCCCGCGGTACGGACCGCCGATACCGTCGCCCGAGTCCTTGCTCCGGCGGTCGTCGTGATCGCCCTGGCCGTCACGATCGCCTTTGCCCGACGCGGTGCGGCGGACGACGGTCTGATGCGCGGACTCAGCGTGCTGCTGATCGCCTGCCCCTGCGCGCTGGCCATCGGGCCCGGGCTGATCATGGCCGCCGCGATCCGCCGCGCGGCGCGACGCGGCATCGTCTTCGCCTCCCCGACCATGGTCGAACAGGTCTCGCGGTTGAAGCGGATGTACATCGACAAGACCGGAACGTTGACCGGTGCGACGAGCACAATTGAGGCCGTTTTCGTTGCCGATACCGCGCACCCGGACGAGACCATCGAGTTGCTCGCCTCGATCGGAGCCCACGGCGATCATCCCATCGCGGGCGGGATGGTCCAGTACGCGGCCGAGCGTGGTGTTCGGCCCCGCCCGGTGGATGCCTATCGCGTGTTGCCCGGACGCGGCGTGGAGGCCGTGGTCGACGGCCGCCGTTTCCTGCTCGGCGGCGCCCGGCTACTCGAATCGATCGGGCTCGATCCTCCATTCGACCGAGGCGGGCCGCGGGTTTATCTGTTGGCAGACGGAGACATCTTGGCCTCCGCGATCGTCTGGGACCCGCCGCGACCGGAAGCGAACGCAGCGCTGGAACGCCTCGCCGAGCTCGGCGTCCGGGTCTCCGGGCTGAGCGGCGACACCGAGGATCGCTCGCGGTGCCTCGGAGAAAAGCTGGGTATCTCGATCGACGGCAACCTTCTCCCGCAGGACAAGGTCGATCGGATCCGCCGGGCCGTCGCCGAGCCGCATCGCGGAACGGTCGCCATGGTCGGCGACGGGATCAACGATGCCGCCGCGCTGGCGCAGGCCGACGCGGGCTTTGCGGTCGCCTCGGCTAGCGACCTCTCGAAGCAGGCCGGCGGGGTGCTGCTGCTGCGGGACAGCTTGGCGCTGATCCCCGATGCGATCGCCATCGCACGCGACGCACGCCGCCGGCTCGCCATCTCGATCGCCTGGGCCGCCGGCTACAACGCGGTCGGCGTGGCCCTCGCGCTTAGCGGCCGTCTGCACCCCGTTTTTGCGGCGACCGCCATGGCGGTTTCGAGCCTGCTCGTGATCGGGTTCTCGAGGAACGCGGGGTCGTTGCCTGACGCGGGCGAATCGACGGCGCTTGGTGCGCCCGCGCGGGAGGCCTCGGCATGAACGATGCCGCGTTGCCCCTGTTCGGCGCGCTCGCGTTGACCGGTCTTGCCGGAAGCCTCCACTGCGTCGGGATGTGTGGTCCGATCCTGCTCGGGCTGTCGCGCAGCCTGCCGACGGGACGTTCGTTCTCGACGGATGCCCTCGCCTATCATCTCGGAAGGCTCTGGACCTACGCGCTGCTGGGACTGATCGCGGGGAGTTTCGGCCGCCGCTTGGAGCTCGCCTGGGGCGGGCGACGGGCGTTCGCATTTGCCCTCGGCGGCGTCGTCATCGTCAACGGTCTTCTAGTCATGAGGCGTGCCCGCTCGCGCCTCGAGCAACGACTCGGCGCCGCGCTGGGGGGCCTGCTGCGTCGCCTGACGGCCGTGGGCGGGCTGGGCGGTCAGCGCGGTTTCGCGGCGCGTGTCCTGGTCGGCGCCGTCATGGGATTGACGCCCTGCGGCATGGTCTGGATGGCGCTGGTTCCCGCGGCGGCGCTGGGGAACCCGCTGCTCTCGGCGGCGGGGATGCTCGCTTTTGGTCTCGGTACGTTGCCCGCGCTTTCCGGGGTGGTCGTGATCGACCGACTTCTTGCCACGCGTCTGCGCCGCCACGGGCGCACCCTCGCCGCGATCGCGCTGATCCTCGCCGGCATCTGGATGCTCGGGCGCGCGATCCCGGGGGAACCCGGTGCGCACGACGCGCACTCCGTCCCTCACGAGCACGCGTCTTTCCACGAGTCTCAGTGAGTGACTGCGGTCGGGTAGCGCTCGGCATGCACGTTGTGCCGTCTGTCGCGTAGCCGCTTCTGCGCGGTGAGAAACTTCGTCCGAAAGAGCTTCTTCTTGACCGCGAGCTTGAATTCCTTCGAGCGGTACTTGGCGGCATCGTCCAGCAGGTAACGCCCTTCCTCGGGGAGCATCACGAGGCTCACGTTGATGTTGGGAGCCAAGCCGATCGGCAGGTCGTGCTCCATACACGCTTCATACAACCGCCGGAAGACCGGCACCATGTCCTCGGTACGCGGCGGCTCGGCCGAGGCCAGGTCGGTCCCCAGCAGCGGACGGAACACGCATACGGTCGGGATCGCACCCTGTTCGGTGATCCACTCGATCGCATCGATCGAGCTTTGCGGGTCCTCCAGGCCGGCGATGATCTCACCGTTCGAGACCCACGGCTCGTCCATGATCGTGTTCTTCTGGGCCAGCCTGGCGCAGTACTCGACCGCGTTGAGGTAGGTGTTCAACCCGTACTGCCGATGCTTCCCCGGACAGATCTCCTCGAAGCGCTTGCGGTCGAAGATCTCGAAGCAGAACGAGACGCGGTTCACGCCCATCTCTTTGAGTCGGTCGTAGCGCGCCAGGTCGGGGTGCGGAGGTGTCTGCACGCCGATCAGCACGCCGGTCTCTTCCTTGACTCGCCGGATGTACGGCTCGAGGATGTCGATGAACGTGTCGCCGTCGTAGTGACCGGTGTTGAAGTCGACGTAGGTCACGCCGCTCTCGCGCCACGCCGCGATCGCGACCTCGACGACTTCCTGCACGGTCTTCTCGTCCCCGTCGTCCTTGCCGAGATTCAACCCGACCGAGCAAAACTTGCAGTTGTCCTTGTGTGGATGCCCGGGGTATTCGAGCCAGTACTCGCAAACCCGCGCAGGGTAGATCCCCAGGTAGGTCCCCTGCAGTGTCCCGACGCGGCGCATCGCGCGCCCCTGGCTGGTCTTCCAGTCGTACCAGACGGGTTGCGGCGACAAACCCACGCGAGCGGCGAGTTTTCCGTCGAGGTAAATCTCGTAGGCGCCCCTGTTCTTCTTGAGCGTGTAGGGTGAGCGCTTGGCAAACGGCTCGGTCACGGGAACGTTGGTCCACAACCCGTCGGGCAGGATCAGCTCGAGCCCGGAACCGAGACCCGCGCGCGTGCGCATGATCGGGCGTCCGCCGTCATCCTCGACAAAACAGGATTCGTCGAGTTGCATGCCCTTGCAGTAGAGGTCGAGCTTGAGCAAGCCCGGGTTGCGTGCGGGGTCGTCGATCACGGTCGAAATGTTACGGCCCGCCTTGTCTCCGCGGTAATAGTGGATTCCCCATACCGCAATGAATACGTGGCAAAGACGCGTTTATCAGGGACGACCGGCAGTGTTTCCCGGGAGTGCGAGCATGCAAGTCAAGTACAAGCTCTTTCGAGGGCTGCTGGCGAGCTGGGACGACCTGTTCACCCAGGCCGCGGAGTTCGCGCAGCAGGTCGGACCCGACCGGCTGATCAATGTTTCCCACGCCAACTCCGGTGGCGACGGGACCGTGACGGTCTGGTACTGGGCAGACGAAGAGTCCGCAACGGAAGCGCCACCACAGGATCAGGACCGCTTCTCCCGCTCCGTCGATTGAGCCGGGCCGAAGGTCGGCGCGACGTCGCTAGCCTACCGTCACCAGGCCGATCTTCAGGTCGGCGACCTGCGAGCGCGCGGCGTCCAGGATGCGCATCACGTACTCGTAGTTCAACGCCGGTTCGGCGTCGAGGAACAGCACGCGGTCATCACCGCGGCGGTGCGCATAGACCTCGGCAACCTGCGTCGCGAGCCCCTGGGCAGTCACCGGCGTGTCGTTGAGGTGCACGACGCAGCCGGCGGGTAGGCCCGGCCCATTCGGCGGCTCGACGATCGAGCAGTTCGGCTGCTCGATATGTAACACGATTTGCACGGCGCGCTCCTCCGCCGGCGGTGCGCTGCGCGCCTCGCCGGGGATGTTCACGTCATAGCCGCGCATCATGACCGGGACGATGATCATGAAGATGATCAGCAGCACCAGCACCACGTCGACCAGCGGCGTGATGTTGATCTCGGAGGCATAACCGCCCGAGTTGTCCTGGGTTTGTGCTCCCATATCAACCCTCGCTCTGACGCGCGATCAGGCCGACGTCCTTGAAGCCGGCGGCCTCGATCTCGAACATCGTCTTCTGTACGTGGCCGAAGCTCAGCCGGGCATCACCCTTGATCACGACCTGCGCCTCGCCGATGGCGGCGGCCCGCGCCAGCAGTTCGTCCGGGAGCTGCTCGCGCGCGACCGGGGTGTCGTCGACGTGAAGTTGACCGTCGGCCGTGATCGAGACCACGATCTGCGTGTTGTTCTGCGGTTTGTCCGGAGGGCGTTGAGTCTTCGGTAACGTGATCGCCTGGTCGAGGTTGAGCTGCGGTGCGATCACCATGAAGATGATCAGCAGCACCAGCACGACGTCGACCAACGGCGTCACGTTGATGGACGAGTTCAGCTTGGGCTGCTTATCGGGTTGCATGGGCTCGCTTCTGCAGGAAGTCGATGAACTCGGCGGACGTCGTCTGGATCTCGATGTGGAACGACTCGAGACGACCGACGAAGTAGTTGAACGCCATCACGGCGGGAATCGCCACGAAGATGCCCAGCGCGGTGGCGATGAGTGCCTCCGCGATCCCTCCGGAGACGGCGGCCACGCCGCCCGATCCGGTCGAGGCGATGCCTTGGAAGGCGTGGACGATGCCGATGACCGTCCCGAACAGCCCGATGAACGGTGCGGTCGATCCGATCGTCGCCAGCGCGCCCAGCCCGTTGCGCATCTCGGACAGCGTCTTCGTGGAGCAGCGCTCGAGCGCGCGGCTGACCATCTCGACGCGCGTGTCGGGGTCGTTGGTCGAGTTATCTTTCAACTCCTCGACGCCGGCGCAAACCACCCGTGCGACGTGCGATCGATTGTGCTGTTGAGCCGATTGGGCGGCGTCGTTGAATTTTCCCGCCCTCAGCAACCCCGAGAAGTGCTCGACGAACGCGTGCGATTCGTTCGCGGCGAGCTTGAAGCGCCGGAACTTCGCGAGGATTACCGAGACCGAGTAAACCGACAGCGCCGCGAGGCAGGCCATCACGGCAAAGCCGATGACCCCCATGCTGCCGAGCATGTTTCCGAAATCCATGACGGGCTCCTTCTAACGGGCTTCCGCGTTGAGCGGTTCAGTGTTGTTCGTGGTCGTGACCGTAGCGGTCGCGGCGGTTCCGCGGTGCCGGATCAGGTACGGCATCAGCGGTGTGATCTGGAACGGCAGCTTCTCACGCGCCGACATCGGCGCGACGCTGCCGGTCTTCATCAGCTCGGTCTTCGCGCTCCACGGATCGACCTTGACGCGGCCGCCCAGCGGCAACGCGGCGATCTGGTCCAGCGCCGTGGCGTCGATTTCGGGCGCGGCATCCAGGATCGGTTGCAGGCGCGAGAGCTGGTCGCGCGTCGCGACGCGGTTGCCGAAATGCGGCTCGTTCAGCGTGGTCAACCGGTTGCTGCGATCGGCGAGCGTCTTGAGGAACAAACCCGCGCCCGCGAGCTGATCCTTGTAAGGCGAGTTCTGCAGCAACTCGATCGCCCTGAGATCGGCTTGCCGCTCTTGCGCCTCGTCGTGAGCGAAGGAAAAGAGTTCGAGAACTTCCTTGTCGGCGACGAGCATCTGGTCGCTGAAGGCGTACTTGGTGTCCACGCGGTGCCCGCTGACGATGTGCGCCAGTTCGCGAGCCAGGACCAACGCCAGCGCACCCTCGTCCGGGAGCACGTCGATGAGCCCGCGACTCACGACGATGGTGTGACCCGCGGTGAATGACTCGAGCGGAGTCGTCAGCAGGACGCGACAACGCACGGGCGGGTAGATGTCGAGCTCGTTGGTGACCTCGAGGTTCGCCACGACGGTCTCGAGTACCTCCGTGATGCCGCCCTCGGGGGCCAGCATCCCGGCGCGGGTCAGGCGGCGCAGGACGTTGTTCTCGGCTTCCCGCTCCCACGCACGGAAGCTCTCCACCGGGGAGATCTGTCCGGGTTGCTCGCTCTCGTCGCTGGTCAACGGGGCATCGATCAGAACCTTGGCGAACTCCTGGTCGAAGCGCTGTTCACCGACGTCGTAACCCCAGATACGGGTCTGGCCCATGTGCTTGATCTTGGGATCGCCTCCGGGACGATCCGGCTCCTCGGTATAGACGTAGGCCGGCAGCCAGACGCCCGGCTCGACGTTGACTCGCCAGCTGTCGAAGTGCAGGTTGGTGCGAAAGATCGATCCGTACACGCCGTTGTACCGAACGATGTGGTAATCGCGGTCCTCGACCCAGATGCGGCCGCTGAAACGGCCCGGCTTGGCACCTTTGACCGTCTTCGGTACCACGTCGAAGACGAACGTGCGGATCTCGCCGAGGAATTCCCGGCGCACGAAACGGACGTCGTAATTCTTGCGCTGGAAGTCGGCGGCGTCGAGTGTCAACATGCGGGCAAAGCCGTCGGGATTGGCCGTGACCGAGTAGTGGTACAGGTCGACCAACTGCTCCCCGCTCTTCTTTTTCTTGTCGAAGCGCTGAAGCCGACCCAGGAAGTAGCGGTCGCTGATCGGCGTCAGCCCCTCGACACCGTTCGGTTTGACCGACTGCAGGTAGGTCTCGACCAGCGGGTGGTGGTCCATCAGCCGTTCGAGCATGCCCTGCTCCTGGGCGAAGACTCGATCGAGCACCTGATCCAACCTGGAGCTCTCCTGAGCCGTTGTTGGCGGCGTCCCGAGGCACAGCAACAGCAGCGCCGGGAGTACCGAGATGTGAATTGAAGCGCGTCTCATGGGTCCCTCGTTTTTCCGTCGGTTAGACGAGTTGAAACACGATGCGTACGGTTGTCGTGTGATCGACCGGGCGACCGTCACGGCGTGCGGGTTTGAAGCGGATGCGTTTGGCCGCGTCGATCGCGGCCTCGTCGAGGCCGTGCCCGAGGGGATCGACCACCTCGAGCACCTTGACTTCTCCGCTCGCGACGAACGTCACGCGCAGCATCACCTCGCCCTCGACGCGAAGCTCCCGCGCCTCGGCGGTGTACACGGGGGTCGGCTTGGACAGCACCTCGACGGGAGTGTCCGGCGCTTCGGTCTGTACCTTGCGCGTGCTGCGCGGACGCTTCGCGGCCTGCGTGCTGCCGAACTCTCCGGTAGCTACCTTCTGTAGCTTCGGTTCGTCACGCCGGGCCGGGGCCTCTTCGGTTGCACCGAACCCGCTCGTCCGGATCGCCGGTCTACGGGTCACCCGTTGGGGTTGTGCCTTCTCATCAACGGCAAAGTTCCCCACCTGGGTACCACCGCGGAGACGCGAGCGTGCCGGCGGTTCCTCGGCGGCCGGCTCGGTGTTGCCGAAGGCGCCGGTCGTGGTCGTGCGCTCGCGCGCCGGGATCTTGGTCGCGGGCTTGGTGATCGCGGCGTTGAGCAGGTTCGTCTTGACTTCACGGCGTGGCTCTGGCTTGACCGGTTCCGGTTTCGGCTCGGGAGTCGGCGGCGGCTCCAGCGTGGCCACCTCGATCGTTTTGGCCGGTTCCGGCTCGGGTTCGGGTTCTGGCTCGGGCTCGCGCCGTGCGACCCGGATCTCCGATTCCGGCTCCGGCTCGGGTTCCGGCGCGGTGACCGGCTCCGGCTCGGGTGGAGGCGGCGGCGGGACGTACTCACCCGGTTTGTAAAACACCACCTCGACGGGCTCGGGACCGGGATCCGGTTGTTTGAACACGGTCGTGAGTAACAGGAACAGGACCAACGCGACGGCGTGGATCACGAGACTCGCGATCAGCGTCGAGCGGGTTGACTCGTCGCTCATTCCAGGGCTCCCGCGTTGATCCAGTCCGCGATGAGCTGGACTTCCTGCGGCGACAACGGCGCGCCAAACGCCGGCATCGGGTCGCCGAGGATTCGCGGGTCCCCGGACACCTTCATGTAGAGGTACGAGTTCGTCGCATCGAACGGGGTTACCCGGTTCAGCGTCGGCATCTCGGCGCTGGGCACCATGATGGTGTTCCCGGCCGTGGCCCCGGTCCGCAGATCGAGACCGAACGGCGCCCCGTCGACATGGCAACCGCTGACGGCACAGCGCGGTGTGAACACGCTCACCTGGACCGCCTGCAGGGTCGTCGGTCCGGCCTGCACGACGCTCTGTGTCCCGCGCGTGTCGACGCAACCGGCCAGTGCCGCGCCGAAGACTGTCGCCGACAGCAGGCAAAGCAGCTTGGTATTCCTACGTTCCACGACGCTCTACCAACCGAAGGTCGCCGAGATCACGAGCCGGTCGAGGTCGATCGTCTGCCGGTTCGCCGTCGTGCCGCCGGCGCCGGAATCCGTCCCGAACAGCCAGGCCACGTCGAAGGCCATGTTGTTGAGCACGGTCTCGATGCCGATCGCGTACTGCGTGGTCGTCTGGGTGACGTCGGTGCCGCTCGACGCCGTGTCGAAGGTCGTCATCCGGCTCGAATCGGACAGATCCGCCTGCGCGCGTGCGACCAGGCTGAAGCGCTCGTTCCACAGCGGTTGCCGCAGTCCCATCACGAGTGCCAGACGCAGCTCGCTGTCATCGATCGACTCGTTGACGATCACTCCGACCGCATCGACCTGCGTCGACCCGTCGAGTTGCGACATCGAGAACCGCGCGCCGCCGAAGATCTGCGTCCAGCCGCGCACGAACAGCGTCGCCGCCGAGACGAAGACTTCGTTGTCCGTCACCGGGGACTGGCCGAGCAGCGTGAGGTTCGGCGTGATCCCCGTCAGGTCTTCCGTGAACGACAGGCTGGTGTTGGACAGCTCGTGACGCGACGAACGAAGGCCGGCGCGAAACTGCACTTCGCCTTCGCTCTCGAGGAATTGCCGGTTGTGACCGCCGGAAACCTGAACGTAGACGTCATCGATGTCGTATCGGTTGATCACGAAGCGCGAAATCACCGCGCCCGTCGCGTCCAGCTGGTCGCTGTAGTCGTCGAGCTCGGTCGTACCCGTGCCGACGGCGACCGACGCATCCCAGCTCTTGTTCTCGCCGCTGAACAGACGGAACCCGAAGTCCGCCTCGTACCCGGTCTCGTTGAGCTCCTGCAGGCTGAACGAACCGCCGAGACCTTGCGTGAAGCTCGAATCGTCGACCGTGTCAAGGCCAGTGAACGCACTGAAACCGGCGCCCAGGACGATCCGGTTCNNCGTCGAAACCCAGCAGCGACTCGCTGTCGGCGAAGTTGGCGCCGGCGGCGAGATCGTTGTTCTGGATGTCGTCGCCGATGTAGGCGCCGGAGACGCCCCAGACGAACTTGTCGCCGCCCTGGCCGATGTACGTGCCCTGCAGCGTGTCCGAGCCGTTGCGCACGTTGGTGTTGCCGTTGTTGCCGATCAGGAAATCGACGTAACGCGCCTGCTCGCCCTGCTGACCCGGCCAGGGGCTCAGGTTCGGGTTGCGCTCCAAGTTGACGAAGTGCAGGTTGTACGGTCGGCCGAGCAGCTCGTCATACGGGTCGGAGAGCATCCCGCCCGAGAGCTGATGGATCACCGACATGCGCGGCGTCAACGGCGCGCGTTGCAGCTCAACGATCTCGCGAGTCACCGCCTGCGTTGGCCCGGACCCGCACAAGGCCGCAACCAACACGACCCCAATCCCCAAAGTGGTTCGTTTCACGTCTGACTCCTGAAAGAACGCTTTCGCGTCAACGCCTGCGGCCACGCGGCCCGGCACGGTCGGGTCGGGCCCCTCCGGTGATGTTCCCGCCGCGCGGGTAGACCGGGCCGTAGACGGGCTGGGTCGCGGGGCTGATGATGCCCAGAGGGGTCGTCGGCGATGCCGGGTCGTAGAAACGGCGGATGTTCGGCAAGACGATCTCGAGATCCTGGCGTGCCACGCCGAACCACAGGGCCAGCTCGGCGAAGTATTCGTCGGTCGATGTCGTCGGGATCAGCCGGCCGCGGCCGGTATCCTGCGAGTTTCCCAGGTACAGGCTCGGGTATTGCCCGTAGAAGTCAGCACCGCGGACGGCGCCGCCCATGATCATGTGGTTGCCGCCCCAGGCGTGATCCGACCCACGACCGTTGGAAGTGAGTGTCCGGCCGAAGTCCGACGCCGTAAACGTCGTGACGTCGTTCTGCACGCCGAGCTCGACCATCGCGGCGTTGAACTCGGAGAGCGCCGCGCTGACGATCGGAAGCATGTTCTCCTGGTTGACGAGGACCTCGTCGTGGTGGTCCCAGCCGCCCATCGAGATGAAGAATGTCTGGCGACGCATCCCCAGGGTCTGCCGCGCTTGGATCGTCTGCGCGACCATACGGAATTCCTGCGATAGCCGGGTCTGCGAGAAGACGGTCTGCAAGGGCGGCAATGCCGCGATCGCCGCGCTGAACTCCAGGTGCGCATCGATCGCGCCGCGCATGCGGTCGGCGAACGTCTGCTCGAACAGGTGCTGATAGGTCATGGCCAGCAGGCTGTCGACCGAGTCCGTCTTGACCTGGTCGGCAAGCGACGACCCGCCGTAGCCACGCAGGCCGCGGCTACCGTTTTCGGTGATCGTGTAGTGCGCCGTGATGTTGCCCGACTGGAACGTGTTCTGGCCGGACAGGGAGATGTTCATCGCTATGTTCTGGTTGTTGTTGACCGCACCCAGGACATCGGCCATCCGCCCGGCCCAGCCGGACGCGTTGCGGCGATCGGGGATCGAGGTCTGCCAGTGCATCTGCTGGTCCGAGTGCGAGAACAACCCGAGCGGTCGGCGCACGGAGCCGTCACGGTATTGCTGCAGGGTCATCGGCTCGACGAGTGTGCCGACGTTGTTCAGGAAGGCCAGGTCGCCGTTGGCGAACAAAGTCTGCAGCTCCGGCACGTTGGGGTGCAAGCCGAACTGCCGGCCCTGCGGTGTCGCGGGGGCTATCGGCAGCAGGTCGATCTGCGGCAGCGCGAGATCCTGGCGCACCTGGGCGTATTCGGCGTACTCCGTCGGGCCGCTGGGCACGACGATGTTGAACGAATCGATCCCGCCACCGAAGAACAGGCAGACCAGCGCCTTGTAGTCCCCCGGGGCCGTCTGGGCCATCACGTTGAACATGCCCAGGTCGAGCACGGTGGAGAACAGCGCCGTGCTGCCCACGGCTGCGCAGCTCGCGGTGCCCAGGAAGTTCCGCCGGCTCACTCCCGCGGGTGAGTCCTTCTTGTTGTCGCGGTCGTCTTTCATCGAGGTCTCCGGTTTACTGAATCACCGCGTACTCGGGCGAGATCGAGATCAGGTACAGCGCCATCTGCGCGCGCTCGACCGGGTCCGACAGCCGCGAGACGTTCTCCACCAGGATCTGGCGCATCTCCCCGCTCATGTTCCCGTAGGTCAACAGCAAATCGAGACGATCGATCAGGGCGGTGACGTTCGGCGCCAGCGCAACTTCGTCGCTCAGATCGAGTCGTACGACGGCGAGCGGGTTCATCGGGGCCGAGTTCATCCCGCCGGTGATCTGCGACTCGAGGTCGTCGGCGCTGGCGATCGCGGTCACCGCGGTGATGATCTGGAACTCGGGTGCGTAAAGCCCGCGGTCCCCGATCTCGCCTTGCGGCTGATGGTCGGGCAGGAAGAAGTTGAACACCGTCGGTGAGCTCATCGGTCGCTGGCCGAAGTTGACCGGGGCGTTACCGTCGTCGATCGGATAGTCGTTGGTGAGATTGGCCGCATTGAACGAACGCGCGAGGTGCACGCGGCGCAGGAACGATTCCCGCAGTCTCCCTTCGACCGAGAACGCTGCGGTCGGCCAGGTGCGCGCTTCGGGATCGAGCAACACCGCACGGACGACCGCCTTCATGTCGCCCCGCACGTTGTTTCCGTTGTTGTTGAATGTCTCGGCAACGCGGCGGATGTAGGCCGGGGACGGGTTCGAGGTCACCATCCGCTGGATCAGCCTGCGCGCGAGGAACGGTCCGACGTTGGGGTGGTTGAACAGATTGTCGATCGCCGAGTCGATGTCCGCGAGACCCGTCTGGCTCGGCGGCACGTAATGGCCTCGCAGCAGGAGTTTCTCACCGGGCTCGTGGTACGGCTGGTACATCTCCATCGGCCGGTTCCAGACCGGCAGGCCGTTGCGAAAATCCGGAAACGCGCTGTCGAAGGACAGGCCGGTGAAGATCTTGGCGAACTCGGTGATGTCGTCGTTGTCGTAGGTCGGGATCGCGTTGCCGCTGCCGTCGAGCTGCAGCGTCCCGTCGATGTTGAGCTCGAACAGACCGATCGAGAACAGCTGCATGATCTCGCGGGCGTAGTTCTCGTCGGGGAAGCGACCCCTCGATGGGTCCGAGCGCTCGTTGCGCAGATGGCTGAGGTAGGCTCCCATGATCGGGTGCAGCGTGACGTCGCGCAGCAGGTCGCGGAAGTTGCCGAACGAGTGCCGCAGCAGCATGTCGTAGTAGTTCGCGGTGCCCAGCACGTTGTCGTCGACGGCTGTGACGTTGTCGGAGACGACATAGATCTCACTGAGGGCGAGCGCGACGCGCTGGCGTAGCAGGTCGGGAGACTCCATCACCTGCTGCCACCAGACCGCCCGCCGGGTGCTCGAGTCGAGCACCACGCCGCCGTTCTCCAACGCCTGCAGTAACGGCTCGTGATAGCCGGCCGGTCGCTGGAACTGCTCTTCGAGCCAGCCTTCGAGGCCGAGCTGCGCGGTGCGCTGAATCTCTTCCCAGTCGGCTCCAAGCGTGGCCTGGGCGAGGAAACGGGACGCCCGGCGTGGAGTCAGCGGCTCCTGCGACAGTGCGAACGACGTGACGCAAGACAGCAGGAGGGCCACAGACACGACAGCCATCCGACACGTGTGTGTAGTGGATTTCCGAAACATGAGCGAGCGGATAACGCAAATGATGTGCCACGGGCGCATGGCCCAAAACATGGGGTCGTCCCCGTCCCGGGTTCAAGGCGCTTTCCCTTTTTGGTATCCGGTGGAGTCACAAACGTGATCCGGAGTGTCGTGGAATCGGACACGGGACCCCGGTTTTGACCGAATGCGGTTGCATGTTAGGGTTGCCCGCACGGGTCGAAACGCTTCCAGGGGATCCTTTGACGGTCGGGACCGAAACCAGCACGCTCGCTCAGCGGTACCTCCGCGTGCGAGACCGGTCCCTGCGGCTGTGCGAACCGCTGGCCATCGAGGATTACGGCGTTCAGCCGATGCCCGACGCCAGCCCGCCCAAGTGGCATCTGGCGCACACCACGTGGTTTTTCGAGACCTTCCTGCTGAAGCCTCGCGTCGAGGGCTACCGCCCGTTCCGCGACGAATTCGAGTATCTCTACAATTCTTATTACAACGGTGTCGGCCGCCAGTTCCCGCGGCCCCAGCGCGGCAACCTCTCCCGCCCCACGGTCGATGAGGTTCGCGAGTACCGGGCCCACGTCGATCGCGCGATGGAATCGTTGCTCGAGGCTCCGGACGCCGCGGTCGAGGCCCGTACGATCCTCGGCTTGCACCACGAACAGCAGCACCAGGAGCTGTTGCTGACCGACCTGAAATACAATTTCGGACACAACCCGCTTTACCCGGTCTACCCCGACGGGCCGGTGGCCCCGGCTGCCCGGAAGCGGGAGGCGTGCTCCGTTGAATTCGATGGCGGGGTCTTGGAGATCGGGGCCACACCCGACACGGGGTTCGTGTTCGACAACGAGACGCCGCGACATCGGGTCTTCCTCGGGTCGTACGCGCTTGCGGACCGCCTGGTGACCAACGGCGAGTACCTGGCGTTCATGCAGGACGACGGCTATTCGCGCCCCGAGCTGTGGCTTGCCGACGGCTGGTCCTTGCTCCATTCCGGGGCCGGCTGGGCCGCCCCGCTCTACTGGCTTCGGATGGAGAACGGCTGGTACGAGTACCACCTGACGGGACTGGCGCCGCTGGACCCCGATCGACCGGTGATTCACGTCAGCTATTACGAGGCCGATGCGTTTTCGCGCTGGGCCGGTGCGAGGCTGCCGACCGAGCAGGAGTGGGAGGCGGCGGTCGAAAGCCCGTCCGCCGATCGGCTGGATCAGCGGACGGGTGCCGCGTGGCAGTGGACTTCGAGCGCGTATGGTTCGTATCCCGGGTACCGGCCGCTACCCGGGGCGCTCGGCGAGTACAACGGCAAGTTCATGAGCAACCAGATGGTGCTGCGCGGCGGCTCGTGCGCCACGCCGGATGGTCACGTCCGCCCGAGCTATCGCAACTTCTTCTACCCGCCCGACCGCTGGCAGTTCTCGGGCATCCGGCTGGCACATGACCGCTAAACCGCGATACCGCTTCTACGATCGGAAGCCGCCCGTGGTCGACGTGCGCGCGGAGGTTCTCGAGGGGCTCGTCGCGAGACCGAAGCGGCTCGCGCCCAAGTACTTCTACGACGAGGCGGGCGCGCGCCTGTTCGAACGGATCACAGCGCTTCCCGAGTATTACCTCACGCGCACGGAGATCGCGCTGCTCGAGACCCGTCGCGACGAGATCGCCGATCGCGTCGGCGACGGCGCCTGTCTCATCGAGTACGGCAGCGGCGCGAGCCGCAAGATCCGGCTCCTGCTCGAGCGCTTGAAACCGGACAGCTACGTTCCGGTCGACATCTCGAACCGGCAGCTCGAATCCACGGCGCGAGCTCTGTGCGCGGACTTCCCCTGGCTCAAGGTGTACCCGACCTGCGCTGACTTCACCGACGAGTTCTCGCTTCCACCCGTCATCGGATCGGCGCCGCGCGTGGTGTTCTTTCCGGGATCGAGCATCGGCAACTTCGAGCCCGAGGACGCTCTCGACTTTCTCGCGCGCATCGCGGATCTCGTCGAACCGGGCGGCCGGTTGCTGATCGGAGTCGACCGCAAGAAGGACCGGGGGATCCTCGAGGCCGCCTACAACGATTCCGCCGGCGTCACCGCGGAGTTCAACCTCAACATCTTGCTCCACCTCAACCGGACGCTCGACGGCAACTTCGATCCCGCGAAGTTCGAGCACGTGGCGCTGTACAACGACTCGCTCGGCTGCATCCAGATGTTCCTCGAGAGCACGACCGAGCAGGTCGTCCGGGTCGCGGGAACCCGGGTCGGGTTCCGCTCCGGAGAGCGCATCCACACGGAGAACTCTTACAAGTACGATCCCGACGAGTTTGCCGCGCTCGCGCTGCGTGCGGGATTTCGCTGCGAGGTCGCCTGGACGGATCCGGACGAGCTGTTCTCGATCTTCCTGCTCGTCGCCTAGTCCGGCCGGCGGACGGATCGAACTAGTCCAGGAGCTCCCGGACCCTCGATTGAAGTCGCGGAACGAGCCGCTCCTCGAACCAGGGGTTCTTTCTGAGCCACAGGTTGTTGCGGGGACTCGGGTGCGGGAGCGGGATCGTGTCCTCCCCGTACTCCTCGGAGGCACGGACGGTCTCGGTCAGCGTCCTCTGGACCCTCCCGGCGAGGTAGTGGGCCTGCGCGTAGCTGCCCGCAAGGATCTTCAGCTCCAGGTGGGGTAGCTCCCGGAGGATGCGCTCGTGCCACAGCGGCGCACATTCCGGGCGCGGGGGCAGGTCCCCGCTCTTGCCGCGTCCGGGGTAGCAGAACCCCATCGGGACGATCGCGATGCGCCGCGTGTCGTAGAAGGTCTCCCGATCGACATTCATCCACGAGCGGAGTCGATCGCCGCTGGGATCGTTCCACGGAACCCCCGTCTCGTGGACGCGCGTCCCGGGCGCTTGTCCGACGACGAGGATCCGCGCACTGCGCGCCGCTGCCAGGACCGGGCGGGGGCCCAGAGGGAGGCCGGCGCAGGCCGTGCACGCGCGCACTTCTTTTAATAGTTCTTCCAGGGCCATTCCGGAGAGCATACCGCCCCGGGACGTCGGGTGTGCACTCCCGGCCACGCGGGCTAGAATGAAGCCCGTGGGCCGAATCCCTTAGGAGATTTCAAAATGTCCGAGAAACGATGGCTGGGCACCGGTGCGGTGCTCCTGTTGGCTTTTGTCGTGGCTTGTGGTGGTTCTTCCGAAGACGGGGGTGGGACGACGGCGGAACCCGCGCCCTCGACACCGTCGTCGCCCTCGACGGCCGCGCCCGAGGCAACGACGGGCGCAACCGGAACCGCGTCGATCTCCGGAAGCATCCGCTACGACGGCGAGGTCCCCAACCTGCCGCCGCTCCGGATGGAAGCCGATCCCGGCTGCGCGAAGATGCATAGCGATGCCGTCATGCCGGAGGTCCTGGTGCTCGGCGAGAACAACGCCCTCGGCAACGTGATCGTCTACGTGAAGTCCGGTCACGGCGGCGGCGCCTACCCGACCCCGGCCGACGCGGTCGTGCTGGACCAGCAGGGCTGCCGCTACACGCCCCACGTGACCACGGTGCAGACCGGGCAGACGTTCAACATCCTCAATTCCGACGGGCTGTTGCACAACGTACACGGGTTGCCCAAGCTCAACACGCCGTTCAACCGGGCCATGCCCGCGGCGGTCACGACGAGCGAGTACGTGTTCGACAAGGAAGAGATCTTCAAGATCAAGTGCGACGTGCATCCCTGGATGGGCGCCTGGGTCGGCGTGTTCTCGCACCCGTTCCATGGGGTGACGGGAACCGACGGCGGCTTCTCGCTCGACGGGCTTCCCGCGGGAGACTACGAGATCGAGGCGGTGCACGAAAGGCTGGGCACGCTCACGGCCCAGGTCACGGTAGCCGACGGTGAATCGGCGACCCGCGACTTCGTCTTCGTGAGAGAGTAAAAGCCCGGAAAAACAGCCTGAACGGCTCGCCGGTTTCCCCAAACTCAACGCCGGCGTGCGCTGCGGAGGAGCGTTACTTGTTTCTCCGGCGGCGGGCTATCATCTTCTACGTGGCCGTCGAGAGCGGTCCACATGGGGACCGACCCCGTCCGACACAAGAGGAGCAGACGATGAAAACCCTCGGCAGCGTCATGCTATGCCTACTCCTGGCCTTCTCCACCGTCGCGGTCGCGCAGGAGGCACCGACCAAGATCGACAAGCGAGCTGCAAAGCGAGCCGCGATCGATCAGATGGCTCGGGATACCCTGCAAACCGTTTTGACCGAGAACGCCCAGGCGAATGCGTTGGCCGATAGGGCTGTCGGGTTCGCCGTGTTCGATAGTGTCAAGGTCGCCTTTTTGCTGTCCGGTGGCGGCGGCATCGGAGTCGCCGTGAACAGCTCGACCGGCCAGCGCACCTACATGAAGATGGGCACCGGCGGTATCGGCCTCGGGCTCGGCGGACAGTCCTACCAGGTCGTCTTCTTCTTCGAGACCCAGAAGGCGTTCGACCGCTTCGTCAACAAAGGCTGGGCGGCGGACGCCAACGCCAACGCCGCGGCCGGAACGAAGGGCGCCAACGAGACGGCGTCGTTCAACAACGGCGTCGCCGTGTTCCAGGTCACGAACAAGGGGCTGATGGCGCAGGCCGACGTCTCCGGCACCAAGTACTGGAAGCACAAGAAGCTGAACCGTTAGGCCCAGCGCCTCCGATCCCGGGCCGCGGTGTTCGGAATCGAACACAAAAAAAGGGCCGGTCCGGGCTCTACCCTCGTTGCCCGGACCGGCCACCTTGGGGGGGCGAGTTAGTGGGGTCTCGCCTTCAAACCGATCAGGAGATCGTCGGTCTTGCTCGCCCGTGCCAGGCGATGGTCCACCGGACGTGGAAAGTCTTGTTTCTGGAAGCTGACCGTCACGCTGCGACCTTTGTAGGTCCGCGAATATCCGAGCAGTTCGAGCCGGCCGTCGCCTCGAGAGCGGAAGAAGACCTCGTCGGGCGCCTCCGGGCTACGCTCCGTGATGGCATGTTTGCCCATCAACATCTGAACCGGCCGGCCGTTCACGTAGCTACGGTGGATCTGCTGGACCGGCGTGTAGGCCTTCCAGTCGCACAACGT